>ENA-OOZQ01000256-OOZQ01000256.1-human-gut-metagenome-genome-assembly--contig:-NODE-256-length-46553-cov-5.662695_pt1 | contig 46553 bp, 24 predicted proteins | sample MGYA00241188_ERZ501399 | MGnify/ENA primary metagenome ERZ501399 (study PRJEB25962, sample SAMEA2042658) | human gut metagenome | biome: human gut; feature: human-associated habitat; material: faeces... | reverse complement strand
TAAACTCTGTGAAACTCTGTGTTACTCTGTGGTGAATTAATTCATAACCGAAAAGAAATGAATGAATTCCGCCAACGACTAAAAGTAATATCTTTAATGTAATAATAATGAAGAAACAACTCTTTTCAACTCTCCTGTTTGCCTGTTCATTGACTACTTTGACAGCGCAAACTCCTGTATATTTAGATGATACGCAACCCATTGAAGCACGTGTAAAAGATGCTCTTAACCGTATGACACTGGAAGAGAAAGTAGCCCTTTGCCATGCGCAGAGCAAATTCAGCAGTCCCGGTGTGCCCCGTCTTGGTATCCCCGAACTTTGGATGAGTGATGGACCTCACGGTGTTCGTGCAGAAATCAACTGGAACGATTGGGGATATGCCAAATGGACTAATGACAGTATTACTGCTTTTCCTGCCTTGACTTGTCTTGCCGCTACCTGGAATCCGGAAATGTCCGCCATCTACGGCAAGGCTATTGGTGAAGAAGCCCGTTATCGGGAAAAAGATGTTCTTTTGGGCCCCGGCGTTAATATCTATCGTACTCCTCTGAATGGTCGTAACTTTGAATACATGGGGGAAGATCCTTATCTGGCAGGCGTGATGTGTGTACCTTATATTCGGGAGATACAGAAAAACGGGGTTGCCGTAAGTGTGAAACACTATGCTTTGAACAATCAGGAGCTATGGCGTGGACACATTGATGTGCAACTAAGCAACCGTGCCTTACACGAAATCTACCTCCCCGCTTTCAAGGCTGCTGTGCAGAAAGGTGGTGCCTGGACCGTGATGGGAGCCTATAACAAGGTGCGTGGTCAGCATGCCTGCCACAATGATCTTTTGCTGAATAAGATATTGAAAAATGACTGGGGTTTTGACGGTGTAGTCGTAACCGATTGGGGTGGTGCCCATGATACTTACGAAGCAGCCATGAATGGCTTGGACATCGAGATGGGATCCTATACCAACGGTCTGACCTCAGAAAGTGCATTTACCTTCGACGATTATTATCTGGCTAAGCCTTATCTCCGGATGTTGAAGGAAGGTAAGGTGCCTATGAGCACAGTGGATGATAAAGCCTCCCGTATTCTTCGCTTGATATTCCGCACGGCGATGAATCGTCAGAAACCTTATGGTTCGCTGACAAGTGAAGAGCATTATCAGGCTGCCCGTGAGATTGGTAATGAGGGTATTGTGCTTCTGAAAAACACACCTGTCCAGAAAAAAGGTACCCCTTTGCTGCCGCTTGATGACTCTAAATATCAACGTATACTGGTAGTAGGTGACAATGCTGTCCGCTTGTTGAACGAAGGAGGCGGTTCTTCTGAACTGAAGGTAAAAGATATGATATCTCCACTCGATGGTATGCGTGCTCTTTATGGTGACAAGGTAGTTTATACGAAAGGTTACGCTGCCGGACGTCCGATGTATGGGCGTGCAGAAGAAATTCCCCAGTCGGTGATGGATTCCTTGCGCACAGCAGCAACTGAACTTGCCAAAGAAGCCGATCTTGTGATTTTGTTCGGTGGATTGAATAAGAATCATTTCCAGGATTGTGAAGCCGGTGACCGTGTGACATACGGTTTGCCATTCGGACAAAATGAACTGATTGAATCTCTGTTGGGAGTCAATAAAAATATGGTATTGGTATTGTTGAGTGGTAATGCCGTGGAAATGCCTTGGCTGAATAAAGTTCCGGCCGTCCTGCAAGGCTGGTATCTGGGATCTATGGGTGGTAATTCACTTGCTGATGTACTGAGTGGTGCAGTGAATCCCAGCGGAAAACTTCCTTTCTCCTTCCCTGTGAAATTGACGGATTGCGGTGCACATGCATTTGACGAATTGAGTTATCCGGGCGATAGTATCAAGCAGGTCTATAAAGAAGATATTCTGGTAGGTTATCGCTGGCATGATACCAAGAAGATTCCCGCCTTATTCCCTTTCGGGTATGGTTTGAGTTATACGACTTTTACCTATGGTAAACCGGTAGCTTCTGCTAAAACAATAACTGCTGACAATTCTCTGACTGTGACCATTCCTGTAAAGAATACGGGTAGTGTTGCCGGAAAGGAAGTCGTACAACTGTATGTAGGAGATGAAAAATGTAGTGTTCTGCGTCCTGTGAAAGAGTTAAAGGCATTCCAAAAGATAACTTTGGCACCGGGTGAAGAAAAAGAAGTAACCTTCACCATCACTCCGGATGATTTGAAGTTCTATGATGAAACTGTTGGCGGATGGACGGCAGAACCGGGTAAGTTTAAGGCTTATATCGGAGCCTCTTCCGCGGATATTCGTGGAACGATTCCGTTCGAGTTGAAATAAGATAGTGATTGCTGAATGGGGAAGGGGTGTGGAGTGTTTTCGCATTTCTTCTCCATTTATTATATTCCCCTTTATATAAGCCCTTTGCAGGGCTTTTTTTCGATAATATCTATCGAACCTACAGTTAGAAATTACTTTTTATTTTTCTGTAAAATCAATAAGTTTATTAGGCAACTTGTTTCATAAACTTACGGATTCATCTGTCACAGTATGTCTACTGTTGTGGATGTTTTGCAAATCTTTATCTATTTTCTTAGGTATTTCTATTGTTTTTATTGAGAAGGCTTACTACTTTTGTATGCGGACGTCACAGGTATGGGAGCTTACTGTCCAACTACAAATGTGGTACGTCCGTATGCAAACTTCTTACTGCTTGACGAAGTAAATAGCTCATTGTGTGGTAGTTCAACTCATAGAGGTTTGCTTAATAGACCTTTACTTTTAGAGGATATTTCGTTTCTTTCTTAGAATGAAGTGAACATTAGTAGTTAATTTACGAAGTTAATAACAAATAAAAAGGTATTCAGTTATAAGGAATACAACATCGAAGATGAATAATTCTACGGAACTTTCCACCCTTTGGACATTTTTAGACAATATAACCAATAATCTGAAAAGTCAGAGATTAGCGGATGTATTCCGTTTTATTTCTTTTTATCCTTTTGAGACCTATGGACCTCACAAACATTTGCGTATTGAGATTAACCATGTTAAAAAGGGCAATTGCATTCTGTATTTGGACAATGAGAGCATCAATTTTGTTGAGGGTGATACCATGATCATTCTCTCGAATGTCAATCATACGTTTGAGGCAGGCTCTGGTGGAACTACTTTAATGCAGCTTGAATTTCTTCCTGAGATATTTTCCGGTTTTGATTTAAACTTTCCGAATTGTATAGATGGTACGTCACCAAATTCCATCTCTCTTTTCTCGGAAGAGAACAAGCTGATTAAAATAGTGAATAATATAGGTATTATGCGTGTAGTACAACGCATTGTAAACGAATTGGAAGGGAAGAATTCCTATTATCAATATTTGGTTGTGATGTTTTATGCAGAGTTGATGGTTCTTATTTATCGTTATATGGATGAAAACTATTTGCCTGTTTGCCAAAATGATGCTTTAAAAAAAGCTATATCCTTTATTCGTTTCAATTTTCATCAGGACATTAGTATTAATGATGTAGCTGCGTATGCCGGCATTAGTGAACGTTACCTCAGAAGCTTATTTTTGCAATACTTGAATTTTTCTCCTTTAGATTATCTGAATCAAATACGTATTAATAAATCTATTGAGCTGCTTCGAAATACAGAATTATCTGTAAAAGAGGTCAGTTTCCAATGCGGATTCCAGTCACCACAATACTTTTCACGCATCTTCAAACAGCGAACTGGGATATCTCCACGTGAAGTAACCAGGTAGTATTTCCGTTTTGTACATTATTTCTTTTTATATGAGCCTTTTCGGACACGTCTTACAATCTTGATTTATCCATTCTTTTCGTTAAGTGAACTAACTTTGCTCTTACCGGAACAAAGAGTATAACTTTATAAAAAAAGAATGAAAAATGAAAGAATGGAAAGATGATAAGACTCTGATAACCTTGATAAAAGCCGAACTCTACACGGCAGTTATCGGAGATATTATGGATAAGATGGGATATCTCCATCAGTTTCTCCCCCCTCATATTCGTCCGCTTCGTGATGATATGTTGATAGCCGGACGGGCTATGACTGTTTTGGAAGCCGACGTACATGACAATTCTGCATCGGGGGGAAATAATCCTCTGTTACAGCGTTCCTTCGGCTTGATGTTGGAGGCATTGGATGATTTGAAGGAAGATGAAGTGTATATCTGCTCCGGTTCTTCTCCGGAATATGCTTTGTGGGGAGAATTGATGAGTGCTCGCGCTATGCAATGCAAAGCCGCAGGAGCTGTTGTAAATGGATACTCACGCGATACCAAAGGTATTTTAGCTTTAGACTTTCCTTGTTTCTCGTATGGTCCTTATGCGCAGGATCAGGCTCCTCGTGGAAAAGTTATTGATTACCGCGTTCCCATTGAGGTAGACGGGGTTTTGGTCAATGATGGTGATATGCTGATTGGGGATATTGACGGTGTATGTGTGGTTCCTCGTCGGATAGAAGAAGAGGTTTTTACCCGTGCATTGGAGAAGGCACGTGGTGAACGGATAGTATTGAAGAAAATACAGGAAGGTATGCGGGCACGTGATGCTTTTGACAAGTTTGGTATAATGTAGATTTAATTTGAGTTTGAAGATGAAGATAACTGATGTAAAGGTGTGGTTGGTGCAAGGCATCAAATACAATTGGACATTATTAAAGATTTATACGGATGCTGGTTATACGGGAGTAGGTGAAGCTACCAACTGGCCGGGTAGCCCTGTCGTTTATGAAGCTGTTAAGCATGTTGGACAGCGTATAATAGGTCTAGATCCGATGAGAACGGATTTTATTTGGACGAAACTGTATCGTGACTTGAATTGGATAGGCCCGTATGGTGCGAGTATGTGTGCTATTAGTGGTATTGATATGGCTTTGTTGGATTTGAAGGGTAAGGTATTGAATGCTCCCTGCTATGAATTGCTGGGAGGAGCATATCGTAAAGATATTCTTCTGTATGCAAATTATTGGTTCACAAAAGGTAAACATAATGAGGAGGACTATGCTGCCCAGGCACGGATCGTAAAAGAGGCTGGTTTTACCGGTTTGAAGTTTGATCCGTTTGCGCATACAAACTATTTTTATGGTGAGGATTTGGCTTCTAATCTGACATTGACCCCTACACAACAAGATTTGGCATTCAATGTATCTAAAGCTGTGCGGGAGGCTGTGGGTCCTGAGATGGATATTATGATAGAGACACATGCCATGTTGAACTACCGTATTGCCGTGAAAATGGCGGAACGTTTGGCTAAGTTGGATATCACTTGGTATGAAGAACCGGCAGGTCCTGAGAGTTCACAAACTTTGCGGGCTATGCGTGAGCGTATTCCCTCAGATGTGACTATTTGTGTGGGCGAACGGCACTATACGCGATTTGGTATCCGTTCGTTACTTGAGAAACATGTCTGTGATATTATTATGCCGGACATAACCCGTTGTGGTGGTCCTTCTGAAATGAAGCGGATGGCTACCATGGCTGAGGCTTATAATGTATTGATCGCTCCACATAATCCTAATGGGCCATTGTCTACATTGGCTTCGTCGCATGTTTGTGCCGCCATTCCTAATTTTTTCAGGCAGGAATTTATGTTTAATGATGTGGCTTGGAGAGATACAGTTATTGATCATCCCATTTCGGAAATGGTGTATGACGGGTATCTGCATCTGTCTGACAGACCCGGTTTGGGAGTAGATTTGGTTGAAGATGAATTGGAGAAACATACCGGTATCGTAGCCGATGCTCCTGATAATTTTTATATTTGATAAGATATGGCATTTACTATTGACTTAAAAGAAAAAGTCGTACTGGTTACCGGTGTATCTTCTGGCATTGGTTTAGGTGTTGCACGCGAATTTGCTCGTGCGGGTGCTGATGTGGCGGGTTGTTCACGTAAGGCGGCAAATGATGAAAGTATAGTTACTTATGTGGAGGCTGTAGAAAGTGAGGGGAGTCGGGGGCTTTATGTGCAGGCAGATGTTACAAAAGAGCAGGATTTGGAACAGTTGGTTAGAAAGGTGATTGATACATTTGGCAGGCTGGATATTCTTGTGTCCAATGCCGGGATGAATGTTTTTGAGGGCGCAGAACATTGTGATGAAGAGCATTGGAGATATAATCTTGATTTGAATCTGGCTTCACATTGGCGCTTGGCAAAACTTTGCAGGCCCTATTTGAAACAAACGAAAGAGGGGGTTATTTTGCTAATGACTTCAAACCATGCGTTTTGTACAATTCCTGGATGTTTTCCTTACAATGTCACGAAGACGGCTATAACGGGCTTAGTACACAGCTTGGCTATAGAATGGGGACCTGAGATACGGACAGTGGGTGTAGCACCGGGGTTTATCGATACGGCAGGAAATGACACTTGGTTCAATTCTTTTCCTGATGCAAATGCCGAACGTCAGCGTACGGTTGATCATCATCCGGTAAAGAAACTTGGTACGGCAGAAGAGGTTGGTGCTTTATGTGTCTATCTGGCTTCCCCGATAGCTTGTTTTATTAGTGGAACCACTGTACTGATGGATGGAGGCCGTTCGGCATTGATGCAGGATTTTTAATAATGAAAGAATCAACATGAAAGCGAATCTACTATATCGTTGTTATGACACGATTGGAGAGGCTGTTACTTGGCTTCCGGATATGAAAACTTTGTTGTGGGTTGATATTGACAGTGGTATCCTGCATCAGTATAATCTGGAGAGCCAGAAGATGGAAGAACACCAATTTCCCGAAATGATAACTGCTGTCATTCCCTGGAAAGGGCATGAGCATGAAATCATTTTGGCAATGAAGAATCGTCTGGTTGTTTATCATCTTGTAGAAAGAGAGTATCAGGTGCTTTTAGAATTGACAGGTCTGCATTCACAGTTGCGCACTAATGATTGTAAAGCGTCTCCGGAGGGTCGTATTTGGTGTGGAGTAATGCATTTGATGGAACATACCCGTACCGGAAGCTTGTACTGTATTAATAATGATTTGTCTTGGGTGTCAGTTCTGACTGAGCAATATATTCCAAATGGAATGGTCTGGAATAAGGCTGGTGACCGGATGTATTACATTGATTCAGGTCGTGGCTGTATCGAAGAATATGGATATAGTTGTTCAGCTAAAATAACCTGGCGACGTACAGTTGTACAAGTTCCACCGGAATACGGAGTCCCGGATGGAATGACTATCGACGCTGACGGACTTTTATGGGTAGCACATTGGGGAGGATTTGGGGTGTATATATGGGATCCCAATACTGGAAAGTTAGTAGACAAGGTAGATGTACCTGCCCCTAATGTCGCTTCTTGCACTTTTGGCGGAATCGGGGATAGTAGGTTGTTCATAACGACAGCTTTAGACGGGCTTTCTGATATGGAACGTAGAGAATATCCTTTGAGTGGCAGTGTTTTCGTTGTCGATGTACCTAAAGTTGTTCCAGGCGAGAATCATTACCCATTTATAACTGATTAATTGAAAAATTATGCATATCTCTGTTATTGATTTGATTATCTTTTTTGCCTACTGTTTATTGATTTTATTTGTAGGACTCTTTGTTTCCCGTAGAAACAAAAAAGAAACACAGAGTGCAAAAGGATATTTTTTGGCGGGAAGAGGACTGGCTTGGTGGGCAATCGGTGCTTCTATTATTGCTTCGAATATTTCGGCTGAACAGTTTGTCGGGATGTCCGGTTCAGGTTATGCTATCGGCTTGGCTATGGCAACTTATGAATGGATTGCTGCACTGGGGCTGTTGTTTGTGGCAAAGTTTTTCATACCGATTTTCCTTGAGAAGAAGATATTTACAATGCCTCAATTTCTGGAAGAACGGTTTGATAGTCGTGTAAAGTCTGTAATGGCGTTTTTCTGGCTGGTTGTTTTTGTGTTTATTAATCTGACTTCCATTCTTTATCTGGGAGCGCTGACCATTGAGAAGATTATGGGAGTACCCATGATTGTGGGAGTGCTGGGATTGGCCATATTTGCAGGAGTCTATTCTATTTATGGCGGATTGAAAGCAGTGGCCTTGACAGATGTGATTCAAGTGGTATTTTTAATAGGTGGCGGATTAATAACAACTTATATTGCACTGGATACTCTGGGAATGGGGGAAGGAGTAGTACAAGGTTTTAAAAATCTTTATGTACAGACCGAAGATAAGTTCCATCTTATACTTGACAAGTCTCACCCTAGTTATATGGATCTTCCGGGTATCTCTGTTATTATAGGTGGTTTATGGGTCGCCAATCTCTATTATTGGGGGTGTAACCAATATATTATTCAACGTGCCCTGGCGGCTAAATCAGTGAGTGAAGCCCAGAAGGGAATGTTGTTTGCCGGTTTTATCAAGTTGCTTATTCCATTGCTGGTTGTCATTCCGGGCATTGCGGCTTTTGCTTTGAATGCTCCATTGGAAAAATCAGATGAAGCTTACCCTTGGTTGTTGAGCAATTTACTCCCCGTAGGCATAAAAGGGGTTGCATTCGCAGCGCTAACAGCGGCTATTGTTAGTTCTTTAGCATCTATGATGAATAGTATAGCTACTATTTTTACAATGGATATTTATCGTTCGTATATCCGTCCGCAAGTTGGGGAGGCTGATTTGGTACATGTGGGCCGCTGGACCAGCTTTATATCTTTGGTAATTGCTGTTATAATAGCGCCTATGTTATCCGGACTTGATCAGGCATTTCAGTATATTCAAGAATTTACGGGTTTTATCAGTCCGGGTGCATTAGCAATTTTCCTTGCAGGTTTCTTTTATCGCAAAGCCACAGCCAATGGAGCATTAGCAGCTGCTTTAGGAACCTTTATCTTTTCCCTTTTACTAAAATTCCTTTGTCCGGGGTTGCCTTGGATGGACAGGATGGGGATTGTCTTTTTGCTTTGCTGCGGATTGATTGTTATGCTGAGAAACCGAACACAAATTGATGTGTCTGCATCTCCGGTACGATGGTCACTTTTCCGCACTGGAAAATTATTTAATATTTTGTCTTGTATCATTATTGCCATTCTGATTTATTTCTATTGTTTGTGGTGGTAAAAAGTAGAAAGGCATTCTGGGATAAGTCTGATATTTATTTCTTTAAATCTAATAATTGTTTTGTGTTATGAAAAATTATTTATTGACGTTGATTGGATTGCTATTCGCAATCGGATTGTCTGCACAGACAGTGAAAGTTACTGGTACAGTTTTGGATGAAGGTAGGCAGCCTTTATTGGGTGTAAGTATTTTTGTGCAATCCAATAGAGCTCATGGAACTGTAACGGAATTAAATGGTAGGTTTACCATTGATGTAGCGGTAGGAGAGAAGTTGGTTTTCTCTTATATGGGATTTGTGAATAAAACTGTGCTTATAAACAAAGCTGAACATGATTTGCTTGTCATTATGGAAGAAGATAAGCAGGCTTTGGATGAAGTAGTGGTTATTGGATACGGTACGGCGAAAAAGAAGGATATAACAGGTGCTATATCTTCCGTATCGGCAGACAAACTGAAGGAAACTCCGGCAGTCAGTCTGAATCAGGCTCTTCAAGGCAAAAGTGCAGGTGTACAAGTGCAGTTGAGTGATAATTCTCCCGGTGGAGGTGTCAGTGTGCTTATTCGTGGAAAAGGTTCTATTAATCAGTCAAATGATCCGATTTATGTAGTTGATGGTATCATTATGGAAGGTACTTTGAATAATATCAATGTCAATGATATTGCCTCTATTGATATTCTGAAGGATGCATCTGCTGCAGCTATTTATGGTTCAAGAGCAGCCAATGGAGTAGTGATTGTGACAACAAAAAAGGGCGAAGAAGGAAAGGCAAGAGTGTCATTCAGTGCCCGGACCTCATTTCAGTCTCCCTCCAACTTGCCTAAAATGTTAACGGCACAGGAATTGGCTGAAATCCGTATTGAGGGGAATGTAAACTCACAAATGGATGCAAAATTCTTGGTAAATCCACAAATGAGCATAGAAGAATATCGCAGTGAGTTTAATGCCTTGAAGCAACAGTATGCCAAGGAATTACCCACATCTATGTTTTCGGATGTTGAAAGACAAACTTTACTTGCCGGTGAAACGTATGACTGGTATGATCAAATATCACAAACTGGTGTGGTTCAGGATTATACGGTTTCATTGTCTGGTGGTACAAATAAAACGAATTATTATATCAGCGCTAATTATTATGATCAGAAGGGTATTATTCAGGGAACAGGACATAGGCGTTTTAGTTTTCGTGTAAATCTGGAACAGCAAATAAAGTCTTGGCTAAAAGTAGGGGTTAATTCAAGCTATTATGATGGCGCAACTACTTATGGAGGAGCTAATATTGGAAATGGATTAGGTGCAAATCCGATGTACCCGTTTGAGATAGATGGTAAAGCGCCTTTGGAGTTACCTTACTATACGAATCCCGGACAAAGTAATCCGGCCTTATCCAAACAGATAGATAATGATGCAAAGTCCAACCGTTTTTCTATGAATGCATATTTAAAGATAGATATTACAAAAGATTTATTTTTAAAGAGTAGCGTGTCTTTGGATCAGGTGAATAATTTTTCCGGATATTTCGCTCCTTCAAACATAAAACAGGGGCAAAGCGTGAAAGGTGAAGCACAAATAAAGAATAACAGATGGACTGACGTTATGCAGGAAAATTCACTGAACTATTCTAAGTTGTTCCAAGAGGTACATAGGGTGAATGTGATGTTAGGCAACACTGTTCAGGTAAATAATTATTTTGGTAATACGCAATATGGGAATGGGTTCGCTACGAATGTAATGGGATATAATAATATCAGTTCGGCATCTGAATTTCCGGCGGGAAAGCAATCTTCCAGTAAAACCAGATGGGCCTTGGCTTCTTTTATCGGTCGATTGAATTATGCTTATAAGGATAATTATATTTTTACTTTTACAGGACGTTATGATGGTAATTCCCGCTATGCTGAGGGACATAAATGGGGCTTTTTCCCGTCAGTAGCCGGTGCTTGGCGTATTTCCGGAGAAAGGTTTATGGAAAAGGCGCATTGGCTTGATGATCTGAAATTACGTTTTGGTTGGGGACAACTGGGTAATAGTAATGTAGCGCTTTATTCATCGTTTACTAAATTATCCCCCGGAATCACAGTCGATTACCAAGGAAATTCGGTAAATACCATCCAAAATTCAGATCAGTTTATGGGTAATAAGGATTTGCGTTGGGAACGTCAGGAACAGATCAATGCAGGGGTTGATTTAGCGGCTTTTAATAACCGTTTGCGTTTTACTCTGGATGTGTATAAGAAAAACAGTAAGGATTTGGTTTTGCAAACTCCTTTACCGGTGACTACCGGTTATCTGAACATTTATTCTAATGTGGGTGAATTGGAAAACAAAGGTATCGAAATTTCTTTGGGAGGACGAATCATTGCTACCAAGGACTTTTCCTGGGATTTGGATGTAAATTGGGCAACTAACAAAAATAAATTGAAGTCCTTGTATGGAGGTATCAAGGAAAGGATGAACGACGCATCTAATCCATTAAATGCCGGTTGGTGGGTAGGAAAGCCTCTGGGTACGATATATACCTATCGATATGAAGGTATTTGGCAATGGGATGATGATAGGGTTCTAATGGATAAAATGAAAGATGGTCGCGAAGGTGGTGATACTTATTATCCTGGTGAAAACAAAATTGCCGATTTGGACGGAGATGGACAGATAACAACTAATGACAGGGAAATTGTTGGTTATACTGATCCGAAGGGGTATGGAGGGATATCCACTACTTTGAATTATAAGAATTGGACTTTGAATGTAATATTCAATTATGTGTATGGTAATGATGTTTTCAACAGATCTTATCATGAATATACGCTGGGTGCAGGCTATGGAACTCTGAACATGTTCAATGATGAACTGAATCGTTGGAGTGTTAATAATACAAGTGGTTCCATACCGAGAGCTCATTCCAATAATCTGGATAGAATGTTGATATCCAGTAGAGTTATGCAGGATGGTTCTTACCTGCGTATGAAGAATGTGACATTGAACTATCAGTTCCCTCTGAAGTGGATTAACAAGGTGGGATTGAGTAATCTGAATCTTTATGTTTCAGGAGAGAATTTGCTGACATGGACAGGGTTTAAGGGAGCCGATCCGGAATCCGTAGGTACGGGTTATGATGAGACTTATCCGAACGCACGTTCTTTCACTTTGGGATTAAATGTTAGTTTTTAAGGTTGTACAAATAAAAATACGAAGTATGAAAAAGATATATATATATGCATTGGCTGGAGTTTTAGCTTTATCTTCATGCGATGAGTTTTTAAGAGAGGAACCGGAAGATTTCATGTCTGCTGAATCTGAAGACGTAGATGAGGCATTGATTGAGGCAGAAATACAGGGAGCTTATAAGTCTACTTTGTGGTTTAAAAATGGACGTCAGGGGTTTATTGGGATAACCGGTACGGATGAGGCCAGAGGAAAAACGGTGGAAGTTAACTATTGGGCTGAACAAGGAGCGATAGACCGCTACAACACGTCATTGAATGCTGACAATTGGTTGACGAAATGGTTGTGGGACTCCGGTTATTTCGGTATATCACGTTCCAATACAGCAATTAATGCTGTACGTAACTATACAGGCAGTACGGAGGAATGGAGGCTTAGTAAAGAAGCTGAGGCGCGCTTTGTCCGTGCATTCGATTATTTTATGTTGGTACAGAACTTTGGTGGTGTTCCCTTGATTACTGAGGAAACGGTTCTTTCTGCCACTCCTAATTATCCACGGATTGATAAGGCTGAAATTTATAAATATATAATCCAGGACTTAGAATTTTGCGAATCACACCTAAAGACAGATTATCGTGCAGGACGACCTACGGTTGGTGCAGCCAAGGCTATGCTGATGAAAGTTTATATGTATGCACCGGAGTCTACCGGCATACGGAGTTATTCTGAAGCAAAACGCCTTTTTGAGGAAATAGAAGGTTTAGGCGTATATTCTTTGCAACCGTCTTATGCCGATTTATTTAAGCCGGAATTTGAGAATGGTGTGGAATCTGTTTATGAGTTTCAGTTTGAATATCCGGATGAGCAAAATCAATTTCAATATTTTTGTGGAAGCAGAGCTCTCGACCAGTTTACAGAGGGAGGTGGATTTGGTATATTTCTGCCGAGTGAGAGGTACTTGGGGTTGTTTGATGATACGGATGAACGGTTTGATGCCAGTGTCCGGACTAAGTTCTATGATAAGAATGGCAATTTGCTGACCTCGGCGGCCGATCCGGAATATATAGCTCCTCATTGCAAGAAATATGAAGATTATGATCGTGTAATGGATGCCGGAGCCAGCTCGAAAAATATCTATTTTATCCGCTATGCTGATCTAATCCTGTTATATGCAGAATGTCTTTTGGCGGAGAATGACTTGGCCGGTGCAAAGCAGCAAGTTATCCGTGTCCGTAATCGTGCAAAGGTTTCCACTCCGATTACAGCCTCAAATAATACAGAAATGCTCGACTTCATTTATGAGGAACGCATGCGTGAATTGGGGATGGAAGGTTGGAGAAGAATGGACTTGATACGTCGTGGAGCAGATTATTTTGCTGCGCAAGTTGATAAGTATAATCCGTTTGCGAAGGGAAATGTACAGCCATATCATGCTTTTTATCCAATTCCAACGAATGAAATTAATATGAATGACGGAATAGGGGCGGAAGATCAGAATGAAGGATATAAATGAAAAAAGTACAACTATGAATAAACTGTTGTTAGGATTGATTTTTACAATACTTTTGTGCGCAAGCTGTACCAATAGGGGGATGGTTGCTATAGATAATGGTATTGTAAAGCTGGAATTTGATTTGAAGCAGGGAACTTATAAAGGAATTGATGTGGAAACAGGACAGACCTGTATTTACGATGCCTCTTGGCGCGTGAATGATTTTCTTTCTACGGATGCAGACTCCATCTATTATCAGATAGAGACAATTCAGGATTCGTTGGGAAAAGGTCAATCTATACAGGTTGTTTCAGTAAAGAAAGGACAACCGGACTTGGTTTTTAATTTTAATTTGTATGATCAGGAACCCTTTGTCATAATGTATGGTGGTATCCGTAACGGAACCTCAGAAGGTATACAGATTAAAGAAATATCGCCGGTTGCAAATGCCCGTTTGTTTTACGGAGCGGATATCTCTAAAAATTTCAAGCTTATAGACGGTGAAGGTGGAGGTTGCCCGACTTATATTCGTGAAACTCCTTCTTTGTTGTCACAAAACAACATGATACTTCATTTCGGAACTGACGATGACTTTCATACTTTGGTGGGTGGAGGTGCTTCTTATGGAGAGTTTGCCAAGTATGCCTTAATAGGAGAAAAAGAACAAAGGAAGGCTGACTTGAAGGAACATCCGGTAGAAGACTTGCAGTTGGTTTCTTATATCGATGTAGGAGAAGAGGCTGTTGGCACGGACACTGTTCAGCCGTATATTACACTTTCTTCCGGTGCTCCTTATAAGTTTGAGGGAAACATAGCCTACAAAGAGGCAAGGACTGTAGTATGGGCGGACAGGGAAATAGGCGTTAAGCTGCATAATCTGGATAAAGATAAATCCTACATTGTAGGCTTGTCGTGGTGTGATGATGCGGACAAACGAAAACAGACGGTACATCTCAAATATGGTGATAAGGAGATAACTTGTATTGAAGATTGTCGGCTGCCTTCTTTGGCAAAAGGAGAGAATGCCCAAATCATTTATTTTGAGATTCCGGCAGCGGCCAATGAACTGGAACCGCAATTATTGGTGAAACAGGCTGGTGGTGGTAATGTTGTGATCAGTGAAGTACTTATTTATGAAGGGAAACTTCCGGAAGAACGCTTGAATAAGCCTGAAACGGTTGAAATTCCTGCGGCTGATTTTACCAGGTGCACCCTGAATTTATATGCATCAGATGTTATAGGTAAACTTGTGGATGCAAAGTCAGGATATATGACGGAGAAGGACCGGTTCTACTTGGATTTTGTAACTGCCAATCCAATTTATTCTGCTGAAAAGTATGCGCAGACTTTAAGGATCTTACAGCAAATAAATTTGAATTACTACTATTTTCCGACAATTTGTATGTGGTATGCCATGATGCCTATTTATGGTGGAAATATTGTCATGGGGACAAATGATACTGTTGGAGCCGTAGAAGAAATGAAACGTGTAAAACTGAGTGGATTCTTAAAATATACTACCATGGGTATTCGTCTTGTACCCGATTGTTATGATGAAAACAATGAGAATGGTTGGTGGGATGATGAGCACTGGCGTTTACGTGGGAGCGGACCGCAGGGAGAAAGTATGAAGTTGAAATCAGGTCATTACCGTGCCCCTTATGATACTTCCAGGAAATGGGCACAAGCTATTTTGGATTTGGGCGGCTTGCCATTTACCTACTTTCAAACGGCGGTTCGCTCGAAAGATTATGCGGAAGCTTATCCGGAACATATGCTTTTTAATGAATCTTTTCATGAGATTGATACATTCGACTGGCTGAATAAAAATTATACGACTTATGATTTTACTGACATCGGTTTCTTGGCACACATGCGTGATGTATATCACAATTTGAACGACGCAGGTATCGTCGGTATGATGTTTGATTATCCATATACGGGGTGGCCAGTGTATGGCGGGATGGATGACAAATATAGTACAGCAGCCGGTGCTTATCGTACGATTTTTAAATTGGCTTCAGAAGGGTTGGGCAATAAAGCATATATCCACGAACGTAATTTGAAGTATGGCTCTGATATTGCATTGGGGTATGTGGCTTCCCAGCGTACCTGGGGAGATACAGATGTCATTACTCCGGAGATGGTAGCTCGAAGTGGATTACGATGGTATAAAAACCGTGTTGTGGTAAATTATGATATGGATGCAAAGAACTTGTTGAAGGCACAACCGGCAGATTCGGAAGATGGAATAAATAAATTGTTGACTATGTCTTATGTGACGGCTTCCCGTTTGCTCTTGGCCAATAGTTTCGGTACATTGGATGCTGAGCACGTATATAAGCTGTCGCGTATTTATCCTTTCCATCAGTTTGCAAGGAGTGCCCGCCCTTTGGATGCTTTCACTACTGACTATCCAAGAGTTTATGGTATGAAGCTTACAGATAAATGGAGTTCGTTGACATTCTTCAATGAAGATGAAGAACATCCTCAAAAGATCAGCATTAAGCTTTCGGGGATAGAAGGACGTGGAGGAGCCGGTTTACATCCCGACAAGCAATATTATATTTATGATTTCTGGAATGATAAACTGATTGGAACTTTCGGTGGTAATGAAACCTTGGAACAAGAGTTGCGCAAAGGGGAGGCAAGACAAATGGCTGTTCGTGAAGTGGAAAGTAATCCGCAAGTTTTGTCTACAGACAGACATTTACTGCAAGGACTCCTGGAATTGTCCGAAGTTTTTTGGAATGAAGAAACGAAGGAATTGACCGGCTATGCTGAGCTGGTGGAGGGTGAATCGATGCATATTACCATAGCAACGAACGGTTGGCAACCCCAGCATTGCACTGTGGCTGATAATGAAGTGGCATGTTCTTTGGAAAACAATTCTGAGAATCTTGTAAAACTTGTTTTGAAGAGTACGCATGGAGGAAAAGTATCTTGGAAATTCTCTTTTAAGAAATAGTTTGTAGAATTTATAAAGTATCTGATAAATTAAAAATACGAAAAAATGAAATATACTGCAATTATATGGGGAGTATTGTTGTTCCTATGTTCTGCTTGTGAACAGAAAACAGAAGTAACTTCGCCCGATGGCAGGAACAAACTGATGTTGATGTTGGATGAATCCGGTTCATTATATTATCAGATTTTTTCCGGTGGGAATGAAATTGTTCGCAGCTCGCTGATGGGGGTGGTTGCGGAGAATGGTAAATATTGTTTTGACAGTGGATTGGTGTATGTGGATCAAACGGGACGGACTATCAATGAAACATATACTTTGCCCACGGGGAAACGCTCTGAATATGTGAATAAGTCAAATGAAAGAACGTTCGTCTATAAAAACGCCGCCGGGCAGTTATTGAAGGTCGTTTGCCGTGCTTATGATGACGGGGTTGCATTCCGTTACGAACTGGGCAATCAGGAGCCGGTAACCATTCGGCATGAACTGACAGAGTGTACTTTGTCGGATGAAACCCATACTTGGATGATGGACTGGATTAAGGATTATGAGAATTTCTACCCGGAACGTGTACTTGATACTATTACGAGACCTACAGAGTTTCTGTTTCCCGTCCTTACATTACAGGATAAGCAGTGGATGTTGATGACGGAAGCTGAAGTGTATTCCATGCCAGCCATGCACTTGTCAAAGGAGCCAAAATCTGCTACATTTCATTATGTGTATGCACCTGAAGATTCGGCATTTGTGGCTGAACCTTCTTTTAAGACTTCATGGAAGACTTTTATTATGGGCCAAAATATAGGTGATATTGTAGAATCCTCATTGGTTGAGAATCTGAATCCTTCTACAGATTTCTCTGATATGGATTGGATAAAGCCGGGAGTTGCGGCTTTCCCTTGGTGGGGGAATTATTTGGCAAACAGTTATATCGATACTCTAAAAATGTATGTTGACCTGGCAGCCGAGATGAAGTGGGAGTGGTTGGAATTTGATGTTTCACTAATCAATACTCCGTTCCATTCTTCAAAGGAATGGGAGGATGTGACCTGGATACCGGAATTGACTGCTTATGCAAGGGAGAAAAACATTCTTGTATATGGATGGGATGAGATAAAGGTGTTGGACAATAAGGCGGGACGTGATTTTGTTTTCGACCGATATAAAGAAATGGGCTTGGATGGAATAAAGATTGATTATATCGATTCTGATTCAAAATATGCAATGATGTTCCGCGATACAGCTTGTGCTGAAGCTGCCAAACGTAAAATGATGGTGAGTTTTCATGGAGAGACTTTGCCGCGGGGACATCGCAGACGTTACCCTAATATCATGACTAATGAAGGAGTGCGAGGAGCTGAATATTATACCTTCAAGGGGGCCCAATCACCTGATAGCCGCCATAATTGTACTTTACCTTTTACACGTAATGTGGTTGGATCTATGGACTACACTCCCGTGACCTTTACTATCCGTGATGAGAATCCGCGTACAACAACGTATGCTCATGAGTTGGCTTTGGCATTTGCCTTTGAATCCGGATGGATTTGTATGGCAGACAGGCCGGCCGCCTATTTGAATTCTCCAGCTCGTCCTTTGCTTGAAAAGATTGAGGCAGCTTGGGATCAGATTCATTTCATAGACGGTTTTCCGGGCGAATATTTCTGTGTGGCTCGATGCAAAGCGGGGAAATGGTTTGTTGCGGGAATTAACGGCGGACAAAAACGTAGAATTAAGGTTCCCTTGTCTTTTCTGGATAAAGGTCAACATACCATAACCTTATATGCTGACAAGGAAGGGAATGAATTACATGATGTACGCATTGAAACTTTCCCGGAAATAAGTGAGAAAGAGGTGCTGGAAATAGATGTGTTGCCTCATGGAGGCTTTGTACTGGATATTGATTAAAAAAACAACCACATGATTTTGAGAAATTTATTCGTAACTTTCCTCGCATTTGTTGCGTGGGGGATTCAAACAAATGCTGGTGAAATACCACGAAAGGAATATCCACGTCCCCAGTTTGAGCGTAAGACATGGCTAAACTTAAATGGAGAATGGGACTATGCCTTTGATTTTACAAATATTGGGATGGAAAAGGAATTTCATAAAGCTACAACTTTCAGCGGTAAAATAACAGTTCCTTTTCCGCCGGAAAGTAAGTTGTCTGGGGTAGAACATAAAGATTTTATCAATCATATTTGGTATCATCGTATCATACGGAGACCGGAAGAATGGGCAGGCAAGAATGTAATACTGAACTTTGGGGCTGTCTATTTTAATTCAGAAATCTATATTGATGGAAAATTGGTTGGAAGACATTTCGGAGGTAGCTCTTCTTTTGGTTTCGATATTACCGGATATGTAGAGGATGGGTTAGAACACCATCTGGTGGTGCGTGCAAGCAGTGATCTAAGATCTATGATGCAAAGTGCCGGTAAGCAGAGTCTTTTGCTGAACTCTCATGGATGCCAATATACGCGTACTACCGGTATTTGGCAAACTGTATGGCTGGAGGCTGTGGCATCGGCAGGGTTACAGTCTGTTCATGCGCTAACGGATATTGACCAAAAACAGTTGGTTATTCACCCCCGTTTTTATCGTGACAGTTATAAGAACACATTGCGGATTGTTTTGCAAGAGAATAACAAGAAAATCGGAACAGTATGTGTCAAAGCTGCAAATAGTTCTGTGGCTGTATTTTCATTGAAGAATGTCAGGTTATGGTCACCGGAATCGCCTTTTCTGTATGATGTCCTGTATCAAGTGTTGGATGAGAATGGAAAGGTGATAGATGAGGTGACTTCTTATGTGGGAATGCGGAAGGTCCATATTGAGGGAAATAAGATTTATCTTAATAATAAGCCTTATTATCAGCGTTTGGTACTTGATCAGGGATTTTATCCGGACGGTATCTGGACAGCGCCTTCGGATGAGGCCCTGAAAAGAGATATAGAAATCTCGATGGCTGCCGGTTTTAACGGTGCTCGTCTACATCAGAAGGCTTTTGAAGAACGTTTCTATTATTGGGCCGACAAACTGGGATATATCACTTGGGGGGAAGCACCAAGCTGGGGAATGGATGCAAACAGCATTGAGGTTGCACGTAACTTTCTGCAAGAATGGTCGGAGCTTGTTTTGCGCGACCGGAACCACCCGTCTTTATTGATTTGGACGCCGATGAATGAAGAGTGGTGGCCCGATCACATACAATATCCACGTTTCACAGCAGATTTGTATGATTTGACTAAGTCATTGGATCCCACTCGGCCGGTGAATGATGCCAGCGGAGGATGTCATATAAAAACAGATATATGGACGGTACATAGCTATGAACAAGATCCGGCTGCTTTGAAGGATGCCTTATATAAAGATGGAGTTTTCTTTCAGACACCTAATAATCCGCAAGGAGTGCCATCCGCCAATGTGGGATTTAATGGGCTTGGTGTAGATAGTCCCTATCCTTTTCCGAAATATGAGGGCGATATGCCCTATTTGATAGATGAAGTAGGTGGTATAAAATGGGTAGAGACGAAAGATAAAAGTAATACAGATAGTTCCTGGGGCTACAGTACACCTCCTGCAACTCAAGAAGAATTCCTGCAACGTCTTGAATTGCAGATAGATGCTATACTAAGTTTAAAGGAATATGTTTGGGGATATTGTTATACACAATTGACCGATGTAGAGCAGGAGCAGAACGGCATTTTCTTTTATGATCGCAGGTCCAAGTTTGATTTGAAACTTATTTCCCGTATCTTTTCTAAAACTCCCCGGGAATAAATTTTGCATTTACCGAAAGAGGTATTTCGATGTTTTTGCCAAGTAGGGGGGCTCTATTATTTAATAATCTTTTTCTTTGGCATTTCTATTGCTTTTCCAACTGGATCTTAGTACTTTTGTATACCATTGCTTATTCTTTCCATCGCGGAAGTCTTTTCTTTCCACCGCGATGGAAAGAAACTTTCTCCGCGGTGGAAAGAATAGATATTTGGTACGATTTTCCTTAGCTGTCATAGGAAAAAGGGATAAAAGTGGCAGTGCGATAACATAAAATATACAAATGAGTGCATATTATGATCTTTTTGAGAAACCTGATGTCAACAAGACAGGTAAACAACAACCTCTTTACGCCCGTTTCATTCCCAAGGGAACTATTGAGCAGAAAGAATTTCTAAACCGTGTTCATCTCTTTACCGGTATTAGTCGCAGTTTGTTGGAGGGTGCTATGTCCGCTTTCATGGATGAGTTACGTGACTGCCTTGCCGATGGCTGGACAGTGGAGTTGGGTGAACTCGGATATTTTACGCCTTCACTGAGTTGCCAGCGTGAAGTAATGGAGAAAAAAGAACTTCGTGCAGCTTCGGTGAGGCTCCGAGGCTTGAATTTCCGTGTAAGTAAGGAGTTTTATAAGGAACTGGATAAAAAGATGCAGTTGGAGCGCCATCCACAGTCAGCGTCCAAATCCGAATCTTCTGTACCACTTCTTTCTGTGGAACAGCGTTTCCGTTTGCTCGAAGAGTATTTGCAACAGTATCCCTGTATCAACCGTGCACAGTATGCCCGCCTGACGGGGCGCAGTGTGAAGCAGGCGGTTACGGACTTGAACTTGTTTATTGAAGACGGATTGCTGATGAAACATGGGGCGGGGAGAAATGTGGTGTATCTGAGAAAGAATTCCTGAAATGTAGGAAATAGCATCTACGCGAGAAACGAATTTCCTCTTGTTGGATTTTTTTTTTTGAAAAATCCTGCATATATTCATTTTTTTTTCGAACTTTGTAAGAAAGTTCTGTATGACTATTGCTGAATACTAAATTTTAGTATTTTTAGTTGATAGCACCTTGAATTGCTTACTATTCGTTAAATTGAAATATTATGAAGAAACACATTCTGCGCGACAGTCTTATCTTTGCGTCACTTTTGCTTTTGTTAATGGGGTGTTTGGATGGCGCTTGGCAAATGAAAGATGAAGCTTTGTCCGGCCGAACAGTCTTATCGGTGAAAGAAGCTATGGAGTATTTTAATGCTCATGTGACAGAACTCCACCAGTCTCCTCCTAATGTTACTCGTTCGATTGATGAGGAGGCTTTGATGACTCTTTTGTGGGAAAGAGGCAAGAAGGTGGCCTTTAAGAAGAAAGAAGTTATTGAAGTACCGATTAACACAGGTATAACGATTGTGCATTCCTATGACCCTTTGGCAAAGAATGATACAAACAAAAAGAAATATCCCAATACGATTTACAGGTTGATTGCTGATAGGCAGGATGACGGCAGTTATGTCTATACAATAGTACGTATAACGCTGGATGATGCCTACCTGCTTGCGAGGAAGAAATCCCGGAAGAGTTTGAATATAAGTGTTGGCAATCTGAACGGTTTTACAGGCTGTATACGGTATTATACTACGAATGGTGAATTCTTGACTGGTAACAATTATGTGGATGGTGTGAAGAAGAATGTGATATCTTCTTCTGACATTGTTCCGCAGGCATCCATTCGTCCAGCTGTGGTTTCGAGATCGCATATAGAGTGCGTCGAGCATGTGTATGAGGTGGCGCATTATTCTTGTACAGATGTCTATGTGGAGGGTGAGTTGATGTCGCAAAGTTGCGAACTGGACTATGTGGATTACGAAGTGGAATCAGTATGTGATCTTGTTCCTGATGAAGACGATGGTGAGGTCGGAAACGAAGACGACGATAATAAGGAAGATTCTGGATCAGGTGGTGGTAATCGTGATACAATACCTCGCTATCGGGACATTGATGTCGTAGCTGCTAATCCGGATGTTGTGAAAATGACTCAAGATGTATGGGGCGCTGTTTTAAGTTCCTTAAGTGTAGAAAAGGGAAGAAGAGAAGTGGGCTGCTATATCTATTATAATCCGGCAACGGGAAAATATGTAAACGGTATTTTGAAATATGGTGATTATGTAACAGGTAATATTGGTACAAATGCTTCTGTGCAACCTGGCGGTGCATCGCCAAATAGTAATGGTGTAGATAGAAACGCAATACTTGTTACTTTTGTTCATGGTCATACCCCTCTAAGTAATGAAGAAGATTGCCAGCGACCGGTTGGTCCTTCAAAAGGGGATCAGGAATGGTGTGATTCGAATGGTATCGGCGGCATAGTTATCGATTATGTTGGAGCGTATGATTATGATTTGCGTGTTAATATAATAGTGGGAGGTCATAATCCTAATGATAAAACAAAGCTATATATAATCAAACCTAAAAAAAGTAGTATTATGTCAGCACATAAAATGATTGCAATTCTTTTTTCCTTGTTTCTGATAGGAATCAGTGGAACTGTTTGTGCTCAAACTTTTTCTTCTTTGCCGGAAAGTGAGCGGAATGCCAAATTGATAGAAGTGGCGAAGTATGTTTATAAGAATCCCCAATGGCAAAATTTCTATCGAGAATATGGCACTCCTGAGATAGAGTCATTTGTAAGAGAAGGGGTGGGCAGAGAAAATGACCCAAGAAGTAAAAAGGGACCCGATTTAGGCTCTTTGATTTACGTTGTAATCTTTCGTTATGATAAAACGAAAGAGTCTATGGATTGGGATTATGCTGCCAAAGTGTATATTTCAGACAAAGGAGGCATGGCTTATGCGATTGCATTAGGAAATGGAATCATATTTAAATTTTATGAAATGAAGAAAAACCCAATCGAATGATTTAGCCGGTATTATTCATAGGAGATAAAGTGGATATCGCTCTGATCGGAGTTACAGGGAGTTGGGCTGATACCCCTTGAAAGAAAAATCAAAGCTATCGGCTCAAACCTAAAAAAAGTAGTATTATGTCAGCACATAAAATGATTGCAATTCTTTTTTCCTTGTTTCTGATGGGAATAAGTGGAACTGTTTGTGCTCAAACTTTCTCTTCTTTGCCGGAAAGTGAGCGGAATGCCAAATTGATAGAGGTGGCGAAGTATGTTTATAAGAATCCCCGATGGGAATATTTCTATCGAGAATATGGTACTCCTGAGATAGAGTCATTTGTTATAGAAGGGGGAGGTAAAGAAAAAAAAAGAAAAGTAAATATTATGGAATTGACTTAGGTTCTTTGATTTACGTTGTAATCTTCCGTTATGATAAAACGAAAGAGTCTATGGAGTGGGATTATGCTGCCAAAGTGTATATTTCAGACAAAGGAGGCTTTGCTTATGGAATTGCATTAGGAAATGGAATGATACTTGATACTTACGAAATGAACAAAAATCCAGTCCGATGATTTAGTTGTTATATTTTAAAATAGTTCAATGCCTAATTGCTTATTTCTTTTTGGCGTTTTTCTTTTTCTGATAGGGTCTTTATTGTACAATACCCTATCAGAACCTTATGCGGAAGAAGTAAACTATGCGTTTTCTTTTTTGGCTGTTTCTTTTTTGACTCTATTCTATTCGTTTTTTCAGAAAAGCGAAAAGTGTAAGATTACTATACTGGATGTCGGACTTATAGGATTTGTAATCTATGCACTTACTCGTTTATGTATACACGACGTCTCTTATTTTTCGTCTGCGGATATTTGTAAATGGGGGACGGCAATCATGTTGTATGTACTGGTTCGAGGCCTGCATCGGAAGGCTTTTATGTTGTCTCTTCTGGTCTGTATGGGATTGGTAGAAGCAATAACGGTCATACTGCAACATGTGGGTTGTATAGAAGGTACGCATACTTATTTTGCTGTAACGGGACATTTGGGCAATTCGGGACCGACAGGTGGCTATTTGGCTGTTTGTTTGATATTGTCGTTACACTTGTTCAAGGAATCACCCTTAGAAGGGAGGAAAAAGTGGATTGTTCATGCTCCGATTGTAGTTCTATTATTCTTCGGATTATTCTTGTCTGATTCTCGTGCTGCTTGGCTGGGGTTTCTCGTAGCTTCTTTAACAACTGTCCCCTATTTGCAACAATTTAGGACGAAATATCTTTCTATCGGGCTGCTTTTCTTATTATTGGGAACCGGTCTCTATTTTTATCGTCCCCTATCAGCTGATGCACGTTTGCTGATAGGCAAAGTAGCAGTGAAAATGATTGCAGACAAACCTTTGCTTGGCCATGGAGTAGGAGCTTTTCCTCATAAATACATGCTTTATCAAGCTGCATATTTCGATGAAAACGGAACGGAGCACGAGAGGCTTGTGGCTGATAATGTAGCTTGTGCTTTCAATGAATTGTTGCATTTAGCAGTAGAAACCGGTGTGGTGGGGTGCATGTTCTTGCTATTTATAGCTGTGATGATATGGAAATACGGCAAGGATAGAAAGGTGAAGGGAGGATTGCTTGTGTGGGGTATATTTTCCTTGTTTTCCTATCCGGTTTCTGTTTTTCCTCTGCTATTGCTCCTTTTTATGCTGTTGGGCTGTTTGGATTTTCCTGTATTGTTACGTTTTCCTTTTAAGACGGAAAGATTGGCAGGAATGGTGTGTTGTTTATTGGCTTGCGTTTATTCGTGCGGACAAGTGAGGACTTATCAACAGATTTCTGAAAATTGGTCGGCTTTTGTCGAAAGGGGAGATACGGTGCAGTTGCAAAGTACCTTGGCCTGTTATCCTCAGCTGAGAGGTAATATGACCTATCATTTGACTTTTCTTCGTAAAATGGTGAAAGAATCAACGGATGTATCGCAGAAAGAACTGGTTGAGAGAATTATCCCTTCTTCTGACACTTATGTTCTGTTGGGTAAATATTATCAGCGAATAGGAAACAGGAATAAAGCGGAGGAAACATTTATTCTTGCATCTCAAATGGTACCTAACAGATTAATGCCTACCTATAATTTGTGGAAATTTTATTTGGAAAATAGGGATACCGTCAAAGCTGTCCGAACGGGAAATGCCTTGTTGTTACAACCGGTAAAGGTCATAAATTCATTTATTCTTAATGCAAGAAATGAGGTTGGTAGCTTTATTCAGAATTATCAATTAGAAAAAGCTCTGAATCACTCAGGTAACAATAGAAATGCTTTGGAAGTTGTAATACATCATTATGACAAGCATGATATCAATGTGGAAAAGAAGAAGGCGGCAATCTATCTGATTATAAATATGATTGGGCATAGTTCTTCTAATGATAATCTTTTGGATGCTTATGCCGGGCTATTGAAGCAATGTGGAGAAAATACTCAGAAAGAAGAAATCTATAGAATATGGAATCTTTGTTGTTCCGATTACCCTTTGCCGGAAATGACAATTGACAGAGACTTGAAATCTTTAGATGCAAACTATTTGATAGACAATATAGATCGTTCCTATGATGCTTGGAAAAAAGCACCTTGGCATGGACAAGTTTCTTTTGATACCTATTGTCAATATATCCTTCCATATCGTATTAATACGGAGAGATTATCAGCTATCGGTTGGAGGGATACTTTGTCTGGCAGGTATTATCCTCTGATTCGAGGAGAAAAAAACGTAAAAAAGTCGTTTGCAATCATTAATCAGTACATTATTCATCATTTCAGGAATACACAGCCCGATTATCCCAGACAGATGGATGCTTTAAGCATCGGCAAGATAAGACCGGGAAACTGTTCGCTTCGTTGTCTGTATACGATTTATGTGTTGCGTGCATTGGGTATTCCTGCTTGTTATGACTTTGTGAACTATTGGTCCAATTATAGCACACGTGGGCATTCGTGGGTAACACTGGTCACTCATCCGGATTCCACTTTTACTTTGCATAAAGGAGACTCTTTACCTCTGTTTCACAATCGGATTGACGGTTCTGTTTTTTTGGCGGATTTTCTTCCGGAAGAGACGTATCCTTATCCGTTAGATTCCATAAAGCGAGTAGCGCAGGTGTTCAGATATACTTTTGACAAACAGAATGGAGAACATCATCATGAAGTGACTTCTCAATATGGAATTAGCAGGCCATTAAAAATGAAGAATGCTCCAGTGAAAAACGGTTTTTGTGATATATCCATCTTTTTGACTGGTAAAGATTGGGAAGTAATAAAGAGTGTTCCTGTTCATAACCATCGGATAGAAGTAGAATCTATCGGGTATGACCAACTCTATCTGTTTACGTACAGGGATGATGAAGGAAACTTGGTTCGGTCGGTTCCCGCTATATTTCATTCAAATGGTCGATTGGAATATTTGAGAGGAGATAAAAGACGAAAGGAAACAGTTGTTGCATATCGAAAGTACCCTTTGTTTATTCATCAGACGGAAACCTGGTGCAAGATGAAAGGTTGCATCATAGAGGCCTCGAATTCATCTGATTTTGAGAATTCTGAGACTTTGTTGGAAATAAAGGAAACACCGTTCCTCTTTTCTTGTCATAAGGTAAAACCTGCTAAAGCTTACCGCTATGTGCGATATAGGAATACGAACCGATGGGCTACGGCTTTGGCGGAGTTTGAAGTCTATGGAAAAGAGAGGATGAAAGGAAGACCAATAGGTTCTACATATGATGAGGAAGTATTGGCAAGGGGAGTTGACAGGAATTATCTGACTTTTGTTACGTCTTATGGTGAGGATTATTGGTATGGGCTGGATTTGGGAAACAAACCTTCGCTTATAGAGCGGGTTCGTTTCCTTCCTAAAAATGATGCCAACTTTATAGAGCCTGGTCATAAGTATGAAATGTTGTATTACGATAATCGATGGATCTCTTTGGGAATGCACATCGCCCGATGTGATTCTTTGGTTTATGAGATACCTGCAAATAGCCTGACTTTGGTCAGGGACTTAACGGCTGGTAAGGAAGAACGGCCTTTTACATATCGGGAGCATACGCCCCAGTGGTGGTAAAGATAGAGAAGTCTGTTGATAGAATTTCCTGTTTTTTTATAACCGAAGATGTTTCGGGTAATGTTGTTTTTTAGTTTTGGCGATACCGGGAAAATTGAAAAATGCTTGTATGATTAAAAAACGATATGTAATAGGTCATATCCCTTACCTGTAGAGATATCCCTAAATTCTACTTCTAACTATCAGTCTCTTACGTCCTTTACTTGTAGTGATTGCTACTTGATCTCCCTTTTTGCTATTTTTCTGTAATCTTTTACTTGTAGAGATCGTTGTTCTTTAATCTGTTGCTTATTAGTACTTTAAGCGATTTTGCTGTAGATGCCATTTTCTTGCTTTCTCATACTTCTCACCCTAACTTTGCAACATCGAATCTGAGAAAACAGAAGTTTGACTGTTGAGGCCTCATGGTGAAAAACTTCTTGTTTCCAACTGAGATAAGATAAATATAGTAATAGTATTCTAATCATTAAAAACAAGAAGATTATGGCAATTAAGTATGAAGTAAAGAAAGTAGTATTTGGCTTTGACAAAAGTAAAACTGAGAAATTCGTGGCACAGTCAAAGGTGCTGGGTATGGTAGAATTTAAGACACTTTGCGAAGAAGTGCAGAAAGTAAGCATGGCGCCACGTGGTGTGGTGAAGATGGTTATTGACGGGCTGATTGATACCTTGAATATGGATTTGGATAAAGGTTATTCCGTACAATTGGGAGACTTTGGATGCTTCCGTCCCGGGTTGAATGCAAAAAGCCAGGCGGGAGTGGAAGATGTAGATGCTAATACGGTGTATCGTCGAAAAATCATCTTTTGTCCGGGAAGCTATTTTAAAAGTATGCTGGGTAAGGCCACTGTTGAGAGGTTGACATTAGGTAAGGGTACTGTGGTTGGAAACACAGTTGTTAAACCTGACCAAGGCGGTAGTGGCTCCGGAGAGGGTGGACTGGATGAGAATCCTTTGGGATAATTGCTGCTTTCTTAATATATAGTCATAAGCCTCGACTTTCTTAAGCCGAGGCTTTGATATATACTAATTATCAGGGTTATATAGACAAAATATTCTTGCTGGTAGAGGTTTTTGAAAGGCTTTCTTCGTATTTTCATTTATTTTTAAGCTTATATAGATTTCTCCTTTTTTATTGTATATTTGCCCGGTGTATCATATATAAAGGAAGGTCTGGTGATATGTTTATTCTTTTATATAGTCTGATTATTAGTGAATTACCTTATGTCTTATAAACTATAGTTCTGATAAATGAAAAACTTTCTTTTGATAATCGGGATGCTACTTTGTGTCTATGAAGGGTTTGGGCAACCGATAGGCTACATGAATGTGTGGGAAAGAGCACCACTCCATATTCCCAATGAATCATCGACAGACGCACCGTTGCAGGGAAATGGAGATATTGGTATGTGTGTCGGATTTGAGAGAGGAATCTTGCGCTATTATCTGACAAAGAATGATTTCTGGCGTTTACAGTCTAAAGCAGAGCATCTGTCTGGGCCAAGAGTATGTGGATATGTAGACATAAAGGTCAAAAACTATGGAGATGCAGGATTCACAGCAGAGCAATCGTTGGCAAATGGTGGTACAACATGTATTTTGCAACAGAATGTAGGTGAAGTGAAATCGTACTCTTGGGTTTCGGCAACAGAGAATCTGGCGATTATTACTTTGAGTGCTCTTGAAGATACGATAGAAGTATCTTTGGATTTGAATGTACCCCATAATGAAATGGCTTTAGTGGAAAAAGGAGAGTCCGATGGGACTGCTTATCTGACACGCGCCTTTATTGAAGAAACAGATATTCCCACTACGATTGCATTTGCTCTGCAAACAACTACCGGTAATTGCAAGAGTCTTATTCTCTATCCTGGTAGGCCCATCCACCTTTTTATTGCTCTTGAAAGTAAGTTCAAAAAGAAAAATCCTTTGAAACACGTGTTGAAGCAGGTGCGTGGTATGAACTCAATGAGGGTGGAACATTTATGGGAAGAACATAATGCGTGGTGGAATTCTTATTGGGACAAATCCTCATTTACTATAGATGATAAAGTACTCATGAAAGCTTACTATCAAGGATTGTATACAATGGGTGCTTGTAGTCGTGACAAAAGGTTTCCACCGGCCTTGTTCGGTTGGGTAACAACTGATAAGCCGACTTGGAATGGTGATTATCATCTGAATTATAATTTCTATGCTCCGTTTTATGGTCTGTATAGTGCTAATCGTATAGAGCAGGCTACCGGTCAGGAAACACCTCTGCTTGATTTTATGCAGAGAGGACGCTGGTATGCGGAACAAGTGACTCGGACGCGCGGAATCCTTTATCCGGTAGGTATAGGACCACTAGGAGTTGAGGTGACTAGAGATTTTCCTGTATTGACGGACAATGGCTATACTGAAGAAGGAGATGTGGAAGCCGGAGGATTATTCTATAAGCAGCGTTCAAATGCGCTTTTCGGTACAGTTAATATGGCTCAGCATTGGCGGCATACCTATGATTTGAGTTATGGAAAGCGAATCTATCCTTATGTGCTGGCTATTGTAGACTTTTGGGAAGACTTCCTGACGTTTGAAGACGGACAGTATCAGATATATGGAGATGGCGAGAATGAAAAGTCTGGGTTCAGCAAGAATCCCAGTATGTCCATTGCTTTACTGAAGAATGCATTGGAACTGGTTGTCGACCTTAGTAAAGAACTTAAACGGGATGAACATCGACAGGCCAAATGGCAGGATATCATCAATAATCTGAGGGAGTTACCCACATGGGAGGAAAATGGGAAACGTTTTCTCCGGGGAGCTGAAGAGGATGCGCATGGGCAACAAGTGTTCGGTATAAGCTTTTCACCGATATATCCTGCCAATGGGGTAACCTTGGACAGTGATTCAGTTTTGCTTGCTATCGGCTTGAATACAGTAGATGCCGTTCAGCAATGGAAGCATCACAATGGTACCAATAGCTTCTATCCGGCTGCCGTAAGAGTTGGTTATACTCCGGAGAAGATTATGGAAGAACTGCACAAATATGCACTCCATACTTATCCAAATGGGTTTCAATTGGACAATCCTCACGGGATTGAGAATAGTTGTACGGCAGCTAATACGCTGAATGAGATGGCTTGTATGAGTGTGGGGAACAAGATACGGTTATTCACCGTATGGCCTAAGTCAGTTGATGCCAGTTTTAAGAAAATCAGGACATGGGGGGCTTTTCTTATTTCGGCTAGCTTCAGAAACGGGGTAGTATGCGATGTTTCGGTGTTTAGTGAAAAAGGGCGCTCTTGCACGATTGTAAATCCCTGGAAGGGAAAGTCGGTCTTATTGATGCGTAGCGGAAAACCGGATGAGCAACTGCAAGGAGAGGAACTTACATTTTCTACTTCGGTGAATGAGACAATCATACTGAAACCATTATAAAAAGAATCTTTAACCAGATATTTCATAAGTATATGCCGGTAACTGATTTATTATTATGGAAGCGTTTTATAGGAGGAGATGAGGAAGCATATGCCTACATTTATAGGCAGTATGTAGACTCTCTTTATTCCTATGCTTCTTGCTTTATAAATGATAAGTGCTTGGTTGAGGACTGTATCCAGGATTTATTTATCAAAATCTATCAGAACCGTAAGAATCTTGGGGAAACGGACAATATAAAACTGTATCTGTTCGTGGCATTGAAACGTCAGCTGTTCAATTCCATCAGAAATGAAGTAGAATCTGTTTCCATAGAAGATGCCGGGCCAGTATTTTTCATAGAATATACTGTTGAAGACAGGATGATAGAGCGGGAACATGATGCTTCCAAGAACGAACGGATACTTGAGATGCTGAAGACACTGACCCCGCACCAGAAAGAAATTATCTATTATCGTTTTGAAGAAGAACTGAGTTATGAAGAGATAGGAGTCCTGATGGATATGAAGGCCCAATCGGCCCAGAACATAATCCAGCGTGCTCTTAAAAAACTTCGTGAGACATTCTCTGCTGAAGACTTTTTCCTTTTCTTATTGTTTTTTACTAAGCTCTAAGTAGCTGTCAGAATATTCTTGTCTTACTCTGGATTAGGTTGGCAACCGGCTGACTTAATTTTAGAGTAAGACATTTTTTTTATAATTTTCTCCTAAAAGTGAGTATATTCCTGAAAAGTGTGTGTTTACCTATTGAAATGAAGATAGAAGTATGAAAACTGAGATGAAAAATTATGCAGGCTTTTCTGCTAAAGAGTTGCTGGATGATGATTATTTCATCCAATCGCATAAAGAAAGGACGCCGGAGTCCGATATCTTTTGGAATGAATGGTTGCGTTCAGGTAAGCTGGCCCGTACAGAGTATGAACAGGCTTGTTTTGTGCTGAGAACTTTTAGCATGAAGAAAGAACGGATAACTCCGTCTGGAAAAGAAGAGCTTTGGAAAAGAATAACAGATGCTAACCGGCGTGTCAAACGAACCCGTCGCCTACGTGTGAGTGTGTTTATCTCTGCGGCTGCATCTTTACTGATCGTTTTATTGATGAACGTTACTGATATGTATGACCGTGTCACAATCGACAAATCGTTGCAATTGCTTTCTCAAAAAGAGGTGACGATGCAAGGAGATGAGATACGCCTTATCTTACCGAAAAAAAACGTAGCAATCAAGGGGCAGAACTCAAAGATTCAATATGATTCCAAGGGTAATGTAACGGTCAATTCGGAGAAACTTAAGAAGACGGATATCGATGAAGAACATGGATTTAACCAGCTGATTGTACCGAATGGCAAACGTTCTACTTTGATCTTGGAGGATGGGACAAAGATGTGGGTTAATGCGGGCAGCCGTGTAATCTATCCTAATAAATTCAAGAAGAACAGAAGGGAAATTTTTGTGGATGGCGAGGTTTATATGGAAGTGGCTCGTGATGAAAAGCGGCCTTTCGTTGTGGCTACAAATATGTTGGATGTACAAGTACTGGGGACTTCATTTAATGTAACGGCCTATAAAGATGATGCACAAAGTTCGGTTGTTCTGGCATCGGGGGCGGTTCGTGTCAATACCAAGGGTGAACAGGTCAATTTGGTATCTAATGAGATGCTCTCTTATAGTGAACAATGCGGTAGCCAGGTGAAAGAAGTGGCAGTGGCCGATTATATATCATGGAAAGATGGTATTTATATCTACCATAGCGAACCGCTTTCTTCTATTCTTAACCGTATTTCACGTTACTACGGAAAGGAAATCAGTTACGATCCGGATGTGGCAATGTTCAGGTGTTCGGGTAAACTGAACCTACTGGAAGATTGGGACAGTCTGCTGGAAGGACTGACGCATACGGTGCCCGTGGATTACACGCAGTCGGATGAAAAGTACACGTTTAAAAAAAGAAATTGATAATTAACCTCAAAGAATAAAATGCTTATGAAGATAAAAAACTGAAAAACACTCAAACAATCATGGCAGTAAGACTGCTTCTATCTCATCTTCAATTTTAAATCTTATACAATAATTATTCTTTAAATCCAATAATGAAAGCATGAAAAAGAAATGTATTTTGTGGAAGGAAAAATATGACAAGATAAAATTCACTATACTATTGCTTCTAGTAGGAATCAATGTCGGATTCGCTAATGAGGTCTATTCACAGTCAACTTTATTATCTTTGCATGTGAATAAGGGCACAGTGAAAGATGTCTTTGCGGCAATAGAGGGGCAAAGTGAATATGTGTTCTTTTACTATGATAATGTTCTGGACATTAATCGCAAAGTAAATATCAAAGCTGAAAATAAGACTGTAGAGGAAATACTGAAACAGGTCTTTGCCGGTACGGATAATTCATACGTAATTAAGGACCGTCAGATATTCATATCAAAGAATGATAAGAAGAGCGTTACTGTTCCGGGAGTGCCGCAAGAGGGAAAGAAGAAGTTTCGGGGTAAAGTTATGGACGACCAGGGAGAGCCGTTGCCGGGCGCCACTGTTTTGGTGGTGGGTAGTACACGCGGTGTTACTACCGACTTGGATGGAACATTTGAAATAGAGGTGACTTCCACTGACAAACTGAAAATCTCTTTTTTAGGATTAGGAGACCGGATTATTGCTGTGGGAAACCAACAGAATGTGGTTGTCCGTATGGAACAGAAAGCAAACGAACTAGCTGATGTGGTGGTAGTGGGTTATGGCCGCCAGAAAAAAGAAAGTGTGGTCGGTGCTATCTCAACAGTGGATGTATCTGCATTGAAAGTTCCCGGAGCTTCACTTTCTTCTTCTTTGGCGGGACAGTTGGCTGGTATTGTTTCCATGTCCCGTTCTGGTGAGCCGGGAAAGAATAGTGCGGCTGAGTTCTATATCCGTGGTATATCTTCTTTTAAAGGGACGGCAACACCGCTGGTATTAGTGGACGGTATCGAACGTGAGCTTGACTTGGTAGACACGGAAGATATTGCTTCTTTTTCCATTCTGAAAGATGCTGCTGCATCAGCCGTTTATGGTGTACGCGGTGCCAATGGCGTCATCTTGATAACTACCAAGAAAGGCCAGGAAGGAAAGCCCAGAATCAATGCCCGTGCAGAGTTTGGTTTTACCAGCCCTACCAGACGCCCTTCCATGATGGGATCGGCGGAGTGGGCCGAGTTATATAATGAAGCTTCAGGGAGTAATTACTATTCGCCTGATGAAATACAGAAGTATCGTGATGGCAGTGATTCGGACTTGTATCCAAATGTAGACTGGACAAAAGCCTTGTTCGATAATGTAGCAGAGAATCAACGTGTCAATTTGAGTGTTACGGGAGGTGGAGATGTTGTTAAATATTATGTTTCCGGTTCCTACTATCATGAGAATTCAATTTATAAGAATGCGGGTAACATCTATGGTTATAATTCCTCATTACGTTATAATAAATTTAATTTTCGTGCTAATGTTGATATTAATGTCACTTCTAGCACTTTGTTGAACGTCAATTTGGCAAATATTTATGAAAAGTCGTTTGGACCAGGCTACGAAGACAACGATAATAATATCTGGAGTTATGCAGTTACTACTTCTCCAAATGCCTTTCCCGCCCAATATTCAGATGGAACCCTATCCGGTCCGTCAACAGATGCCGGGCAAAATCCATGGAATCTTCTTGCACATTCCGGTTATAGAGAACAATTCTGGAATTCGGCGCAATCTCTGATTGGTTTAACGCAGGATGTGGGAAAACTTTGGGAGCCCTTGAAAGGATTGACGGCTAATATCAAATTCTCATGGGATGCATGGAATACTACTTCCCAACGGCGAAATAAAGCTCCTACTACTTACCATGCGCATGGAAGAGCCGAAGACGGGAGTTTGATATATGATGATAATAATGGTGATGGTATATGGGATCCTGTGCATACGGGAGATGAGAAGTTAGGATTTACTACATGGCAGGATGGAACAATGACAACCTATTTGGAAGGTTCATTGACTTACAATCGTATTTTCGCTGAACAACATCGTGTGGGAGGTTTGCTTCTGTATAACCAGAAGGTACGTACAAGAACTCAGGTTTCTGATGGGAATGACGCTTTACCTTATAAAAATCAAGGCTTGGCAGGACGTATGACATACGCTTTCCGAGATACTTATTTTGCTGAATTTAATGTGGGGTACAATGGTTCGGAGAATTTTGCCCGTGGCCACCGTTTCGGTTTTTTCCCTGCCGGTGCCATCGGTTGGATGGTATCTAATGAGAAATGGTTCGAGCCGATTACCAAGGTTGTTGATGTACTTAAATTGAAAGCTTCTTACGGATTGGTAGGAAATGATGATATTGGCGGACAACGCCGTTGGGTATACGAATCTACTATCGTTGATGGTGGCAGTTGGAATTATGGTGAAAGCGGTAATCAGGGAGGGCAAGGCATCATTATCGGTGAAGTGGAGAATTTATCAGCTTCTTGGGAAGAAGCCCGAAAGCTAAATGTAGGCTTTGAACTTTCTTTGTTTGAAAAGATAAAATTGCAAGTCGATTATTTCCGTGAAGAACGTACGGGGATTTTTATGCAACGTTCCGGGCTTCCTGCAATTGTAGGTGTTTCTACTATTCCGTATGTAAATGTTGGCGAAACTTTGAACCGGGGTATTGACGCTAATCTTGAATATGCCCAAAAAATAAACAATGTTTTTGTTACGGCACGTGGTAATTTTACCTTTAACCGCAATAAAATAGTTAATAATGACGATCCAGACTGGCAATACAAATATCAGAACCGTATAGGTAAACCTTTCGGTTCCAATGGCTCAATGCAGCCGTTCTGTATGAAGGCGTTGGGCTTGTTTACAAGTCAGGAAGAGATAGACAGTAGCCCGAAGCAAACGTTTGGTGAATATCGTGTAGGTGATCTTAAATATCAGGATATCAATGGTGATGGTATCATTAATGATTCGTTTGATGCAGTGGCTGTAGGGTATACTAATATACCGGAAATTACATACGGTTTCGGAGTAACGGCACAGTGGAAGAGTTGGGATTTTAATGTATTCTTCCAGGGAGTAGCCCGTACTAGTTTCTTCTTGTCGGGTAATACGCTTCGTAGCCCTTTCAATAACAGTAGTATGGAGCGCTCCGCCCTTAATAAGGATTTATATGACAATGTGTGGATGTCAACAAAAACTCCGGAAGAGAATGCCGGAGCTCTCTATCCCCGTTTGAGTCTGTCAAACCAACCAGGTTCTTCCAATAATAATATGCCTTCTGATTGGTGGCTGAGAGATGGCAGTTTCTTGAGGTTAAAGAACCTTGAGATTGGTTATACTCTGCCTAAAAGCTTGATAGGTAAGAGCTTTGTCAGATCTTTACGTTTCTATGTATCGGCTAATAATTTGCTGACATTCAGTAAATTCAAATTGTGGGATCCGGAGAAAGGAGTTTCCGATGGTGCTGGTTATCCATTGAATAGAGTAATAACCTTAGGATTTAATATCAACTTATAATTTGTGTCATGATGAATTTAGTAAAATACATTTCAAGTTTATCTCTTGTTATTCTGTCAGGATTTCTTTTGGTTGCGTGCGAAGACTTTCTGGACAGACAAGAGGATGAGAAGCTGACCTTTGAAAAAATATGGGAATCAAGAAATACGACGAAGCAATATTGGTTGAATGCCATGTCTTTTCTTCCTAGAGAAAATGCCAATGGAATTGGCGATCTCGATCCTTATATTGGGGCATCCGATGAAGCTTCGATTGCATTCGAACGTGAGTTTCGCGCTATGAATTTTGGTTCTTGGAATACTTCAAACATACCTTATTACAAATTTGATTATTATTATAGAGGTATTCGTGAATGTAATATTTTCCTGCAAAATGCGGATAAGTGTTCAGATCCTTTGCTGGATAAGCATGAATTGGCTAAATGGAAGATTCAGACGCGCTTTGCCCGGGCATATTACTACTTTCTGCTGATGCGTGACTTTGGCCCTGTTTTTCTGTTAGGTGACGAATTGCTGGATTTTACTGCAAGTACAGAAGAATTGTATCGTCCGCGGAATACCTGGGAAGAGTGTGTAAACTATGTGGTTGGTGAGATGAATGCCTGTGCTGAGAATCCTGTGATGCAGAAACAGGCGGATTTGAGTAATGGTGAATGGGGATTTGCTACACAGGGAGCATGCTATGCGGTAATTTCACGATTGACGTTGTATTCGGCACGCGATTTATTTAATGGAAATACCCTCTATAGAAATTTGATAAATCCTGTAAGTGAGGCTTTTCCTGAACAGTCGGGAAAAGCTCTGTTTCCACAGACTTATGATGCCAATAAATGGTTAGTTGCCGCTCAGGCGGCTCATAAGGTTTTTGATGATGGTAGCTACAAACTTTATCGTGCCGGAAACGGAAACCCTTATGAAGACTATTATGGTATAGGCTATAAATTGTGGAATAGCGAACTAATTTGGACAGATGGGTATTTCAGTCGTCGTGGATGGGCTATTACAACCTTGCCCACAGGTGTTGGCGGTACGGCTTGGGGAGGTGTTGGCCCCACTCAAAAGATGGTAGATGCCTATGCCATGGATAATGGACGTTATCCGATTATCGGATATAATGTTGAAGATACTCCTATTATAGATGCAGATGCCGGTTATAGTCTTGAGGAGGAACTAGTGAAGACAGATTGGGAGTATCCGGCAAAAGGTTGGTCTACTTCTGATAACTATTGGATTAAGGCACCCAATATGTATAAGAATAGAGAACCGCGTTTCTATATCACAGTCTTTTTTAGTGGCAACTATTGGCTGCATGGTGAAGCTAAAACACCCATTTCTTTTGCTAAGGGTGGTAATGGAAACAAATCGCATGACTATCCGAAGAGTGGATATATGTGTAACCGTTTCTATGATCACTATCAGAATTCTGCCAGCGAAAACTGGGGGAATATAACTTTCCCGGTATTTCGTTTGGGTGAGATTTACCTGAATTTCATTGAGGCTGTACTAGAATGTAAAAAAAGATCCGTTACACTGCCTGCCGGATATTATGAGGAAGCCATTGAAAAATGGAATGATTTGCGTAACCGTGCCGGAGTTCCTCCCATCTTGGAGGTTTATCCGGGTGCATCTGTTGAAGAGTTGATAGAACTTTATCGCAGAGAACGTCAAGTGGAATTGGCATTTGAAAGACATCGCTATTTCGATACGCGTACATGGATGATTGCCGAAAAGACAGATGGAGGAAAAATGTATGGTATGGATACTACTTGTCCTTTAGGCAATATGAGCCCTACCGAAACCCCTGATGGATTCTGGAAAAGAGTAGTATTTGAAACCCGTATCTTTAATAAAAATCATTATCTGTATCCTTTTAGTCAACGTGAGATTGATCGGAATAAAATGTTGGTTCAGAATTATGGTTGGTAATAGATAGGATATGTATAAACAAGCTATGAATAGATTAAGAACGCTCTTGTTGAATTGGGAGCACAATGATTATTTACGTATGAAAAAAAGTATATTATATATTACTCTTTGTATGTTCGCTTTTTTGCAGGTTTCTTGTGAAGATAATAGGGAACAATATTTAGATGATTATAGCACGATTCTCTATTTCCGTGATAGCGGTGAAATAGAATATTCCATCTATAAAACGGAAGAAAAGGCGGATTATGCAATTTCTGTCGTTAAGGCTGGATCTGATAAAAGATCGGTAACGGCTGTAGAGATGAAACTTATGGACGAAAGTCTGTTGACAGATTATAATGAGGGGCATGGGACACATTATAAAATATTACCATCTGGTTGCTATTCGATAGAAACCGGTCAATTGGCTTTTAACACTACAGATATGTATAAAAGGATAAATTTATCATTTTATACGAAGGCGGTTGATGCATTGCAAGGAGAAGAAGACTCTGATAATTATGTGGTTCCTCTGATCTTGTGCAACTCTGACGATTCAATCAATGTCGAAAAGAAATATGTGTTCGTTAAACCGGAGGTGGTGACTCCTCTGGTCAGTTTTGAGAGAACTGGTTATGTAATGAATACTTTTTCAGAGAAAGATAAACCTCTTATTGACCTGACCTTGCCTTTATGGCTTTCTATTGAAAATAAATGGTCATTCGATTGCTATACGGAAGTGAATGAGGAGCTTTTAGATATTTATAATCAAGAACAAGGAGTCAACTTTATGCTACTTCCTTCGGAACTGTATACAATGAATGAAGGCGGAGTTGTCAAAATGACACCTGAAGGAGAGAACAGGCTGAACATTACGGTGAACCGGGAAGGCCTGAATTACGGAAATTATGTACTTCCTCTGTTATTGACAGGAATTTCTCTGGAGACGATTGAACCCGATCCGACTAAGAATTCTTGCCTGTTAGGGGTTTCTTATGTACCGAATGCCGATAATTTGCAATCGATACATCTGACCGAGAGTATGATTTCTTATCATCCCAACAGCATCTGTGAGGGAGCTGTTGAGTATCTGATTGACGATGATCCGAACACTTACTTCCATAGTGACTATAATGTAGGTGTACCTTTGCCGCATTGGCTTCAGTTTGCTTTGCCGGAAGAATGTTCTGCTTTTCGCTTTGAATATGTCACAAGAAATGCGGGACCGCATGTCGTACCTCATAAAATTTCGCTTTACGGCAGTGAAGATGGTGTAGAGTTCAGGAAAATTGTAGTCTTGAGCAGTGAACTACCTTATGATGTAGGGCAGACGTATACTTCACCGGTTCTTGTTACTGGCGAGAATATTAAACATATAAGAATGGCGGTTGATGAATCACCCAGCGGCAGTTTTGCATTAGCTGAGTTCAGACTTTGGACATTATAGAGGATTCTTATAGGATTGAAATACAATCGATATATATCAGAGACATATCCGGGACGTATTTGCTCTGTACTTTTTTCGCTTAGAAGTATCTCTGTACGAAGAATGTATGGGGAAACTACGGAGCAAAGATGCCTCGGGTAAGTTTCGGGTGTATTCTAAAGAAAAACATAATTTGAATGAAAAAAGGAATTTTAATATTGTATTTATTTTTATTTCTCATCTCCTGTACTTATACGAAGGAAAAGCCGGTTGATACTCCTCGTCTGTCATCCTATGTGAACCCCTTCATTGGAGCTACTACCAATACGGAAGCCGCTGGAAGCTATCACGGACTTGGAAAGACGTTTCCCGGTGCTACTGCACCGTTTGGAATGGTACAAGTAAGTCCCAATACAATTACCGGAGGTGACAACGGGAGCGGATACAGTGACGAACATACGTCCATTGAAGGATTCGCTTTCACACAGATGTCGGGAATTGGCTGGTATGGCGATTTGGGAAATTTCCTGGTAATGCCGACTGTTGGACCATTGAAAACTTTTGCCGGAACTTTGGAGAATCCGGATGAAGGATACCGTTCTTGCTATGATAAACAAAGTGAGTACGCTTCTGCCGGATATTATTCCGTGCAGTTGACGGATTACGGGATTCGTGCGGAAGCGACGGCATTGCCGCATAGCGGAATGTTACGGTTTACTTTTCCGGAAAGCAATGAAGCGCATATACAGGTAGATTTGGCACGGCGTGTGGGTGGTACTTCTGTACGGCAGTTTATCGAGGTCGTTGCCGACAATAAAATCCGAGGGTGGATGAAGTGTACTCCCGAAGGCGGTGGCTGGGGAAATGGCGATGGTAAAGCCGATTATACGGTTTATTTCTGTGCGGAGTTTTCACATCCTTTTAAGGCTCATGGCATTTGGTCTGCCAACATACCCGACGGATGCAGGCGCAAACGTGAAAATATTGAAAGCGAAAGTTATCAGGATTGGATACGTCAATCTGATATTATTCCTTCAGTGATTACCTATGAAGGGAAGCATCTCGGTTTTTATGCAGATTTTGATACCCGGAAGGATGAACAGATTCTTTTAAAAAGTGGAATCTCGTTTACCAGTCTGAAAAATGCGGAAGAGAACCTGTATGCGGAGATGAAAGGATGGGATTTTGATGAAACGCACGAAACTTGCGCACAGCTATGGGATAAGGAATTGGCGAAAGTGACCGTAACAGGTGGTACGGAAGATGAAAAGAAGGTTTTTTATACCGCACTGTATCATACACTGATTGACCCTCGTATATGCAGTGACGTTAATGGTGAATATTTGGGAGCTGATAATCAGATTCATAAGACATCTAAATTCAATAAGCGTACAATATTCAGTGGTTGGGATGTATTTCGCAGCCAGATGCCGTTGCAGACATTGATAAATCCTGTGATGGTGAACGACTTGATTAATTCGCTGGTCGAGATAGCCGAACAAAGCGGCAATGAGTATTTGGAACGTTGGGAGATATTGAATGCCTTCTCTGGGTGCATGCTGGGTAATCCTGCCATTTCGATTTTGTGTGATGCCTATGCTAAGGGGATACGCGGATATGATATTGAGAAAGCTTATCGATATGCTTTGAACACCTCTCGGATGTTTAAGAATAACGATCAGGGGTACTCATCCGGAAACACGGGAATATCACTGACACTGGAATATGCTTATACAGATTGGTGTATGGCTCGTTTGGCTGAGGCTTTAGGAAAGAAGGAAGATTATGATTATTATGACAAACGTTCTCGGTCTTATACCACTGTATTCGACTCTGAATTAGGCTGGTTCAGACCACGTGACGAGGAAGGATACTTTATGCCCTTACCGGAAGCCGGTCGTTTGGAAGAATGGTATGGCTGTATGGAGTGCAATGCTTACCAACAAGGTTGGTTTGTACCTCATGATGTGCAAGGTTTGATTCAGTTGCTGGGTGGACGTGAGAAAGCTCTGGCTGAGTTACAGAATATGTTTGAGAAAACGCCTGAGGATTATCTCTGGAATGCTTATTATAATCATGCCAACGAGCCGGTACATCATGTACCCTTTTTGTTCAATCATTTGGATGCCCCCTGGCTGACTCAGAAGTGGACGCGTGATATCTGTCGGAATGCTTATCATAATTCGGTGAAGGGATTGGTTGGAAATGAAGATGTAGGCCAGATGTCTGCTTGGTACGTCCTGGCTGCTGCGGGCATCCATCCGGTATGTCCGGGAGACTTACGCTACGAGATTACCAGCCCGGTTTTTGAGAAGGTAGAAATTAACCTGGATCCGATGATTGCATCTGGAAAGAACTTTATCATTGAGGCGATTGACAATTCTCCTGAGAATGTTTATATCCAGAGTGCAACTCTTGATGGAAAGCCTTATGATAAATGCTATTTAATGCAGAATGACATAGTCCGGGGTGGGAGATTGGTTTTAAAAATGGGAGTACACCCATCCGGATGGGGAGTTTCCGAAGATGTGAATTCACATAATTAATCGTATTTATGAAGAAAAATATATTGACTGGCAGTTTACTGCTATTGTGTACTGCTCTGTTTTCGCAAAGTTTTAATGAGTGGAGAGATCCGGAAGTGAACGAAGTGAATAGGGCACCTATGCATACGAATTATTTTGCTTATCAGAATGAAGGCTGTGCGTTAGGAAGATGCAAGGAAGCCTCACAAAACTTTATTTCGCTTAATGGAGTATGGAAATTTCTTTGGGTGAAAAATGCAGATTTACGTCCGGCGGATTTTTATAGGATTGGTTATGATGATAAGAGTTGGAATGACATGCAAGTACCCGGACTATGGGCGCTGAATGGATATGGAGTTCCCCTTTATGTCAATTACGGTTATCCGTGGAGGAATCAGTTTGCGGGTGATCCACCGGCTATACCCGTCGAAGGAAACCAGGTAGGGTCCTATCGTAAGGAGATAATTGTTCCGGCTGATTGGAAGGAGAAGGAAATTTTTGCTCATTTTGGTTCGGTATCTTCCAATATTTATCTGTGGGTGAACGGGCAATTCGTCGGTTATAGTGAAGATAGCAAACTTGAGGCTGAGTTTAACCTGACGAAGTACCTCAAGCCCGGGAAAAACCTGATTGCATTTCAGGTATTTCGCTGGTGTGATGGCTCTTATTTGGAAGACCAGGATTTTCTGCGACTTGCAGGAGTAGGACGCGATTGTTATTTGTATGCTCGCAATAAAAAATATATCCGGGATATTCGTATTACGCCGGATCTGGATGCTCAATATAAGGATGCGACATTGGATGTAACGGTTGATCTTAAAGAAAGTGGTGTTGTAGACTTGAAATTGCTGGATGTATCAGGTAAAGAGGTGGTAAGGACGTCTATAAAGGGTTCGGGCAAAGTTTCGACTGTTATGGAAGTTCTAAATCCGGAGAAGTGGTCGGCGGAGACTCCGGTTCTTTATACGTTGCTTGCTACCCTAAAAGATAAGAATAATGTCCTGGAAGTGATTCCTGTTAGCGTGGGATTTCGTAAAATAGAACAGAGGGACTCACAAATATGGGTAAATGGGCAACCTGTATTGTTCAAGGGAGTTAATCGTCATGAGATAGATCCGGATAATGGATATTACCTCTCTCCGCAACGGATGATTCAGGATATTAGGATTATGAAAGCTTTCAATATCAATGCTGTCCGTACCAGTCACTATCCTGATGATAACTTGTGGTATGACTTATGTGACCAGTATGGACTTTATGTGGTGGCTGAGGCGAATGTAGAGTCACATGGTATAGGATGGCATAATACATTAGCTAAGAATCCGCTTTTTGCGAAAGCTCATCTGGAACGTAACCAGCGTAATGTGCAGCGCAGCTATAATCATCCTTCCGTAATTTTCTGGTCGCTAGGAAATGAGGCCGGATTCGGTCCAAACTTTGAGGCGTGCTACACGTGGATTAAGAATGAAGACAAGACACGGGCTGTACAGTATGAACAGGCGGGGATAAATGACTTTACTGATGTATATTGTCCTATGTATCAGGATTACGAGGGTAACAAAAAGTATTGTGAAGGAGATGTAGAGAAGCCTTTGATCCAGTGTGAATACACTCATGCGATGGGTAATTCTTTGGGAGGATTCAAAGAGTATTGGGATTTGATTCGTAAGTACCCGAAGTATCAGGGTGGCTTTATCTGGGACTTTGTCGACCAGTCACTACGCTGGAAAAATAAGGAAGGCATTTCTTTCTATGCTTATGGTGGCGATTGGAGTCCGTATGATGCATCAGATAACAATTTTATGGATAATGGGCTGATTAGTCCGGACCGGAAGCCTAATCCCCACATGTATGAAGTCGGTTATTTCTATCAGTCCGTTTGGGTGACTCCGGCAGACTTGGAGAGTGGCAGGATTAATGTTTATAATGAGAATTTCTTCCGTGACTTGAGTGCGTATTATGTCGAATGGGAACTTTTGGCGGATGGAGAGGTTATCCGGAAAGGTATTGTCGATAATCTGGATGTTGCTCCTCAGCAAACCGGAATCGTCCGGTTGGGATATACTGCGGATGATATTTGCCGGGATAAGGAGGTGCTGCTGAATATCTTCTTTAAGCTCAGGAAGGCTGAAACTTTACTGCCGGCAGGACATATCGTGTCAAGAAACCAATTGGTTGTTCAGCCTTATAAGAATCTTGAACAGTCTATTGATAATGTAAGGGGAATCAAAACAGGAACAGATGCTCTGGCTATCAGGGATAATGATGTGAATTATCTGATAGTGGAAGGTGAAAACTTCCGCCTGGATTTTGATAAGCACGATGGTTACTTGTGTAGGTATGAAATGAAAGGGATACAGTTGATGGAAGAGGGTGGCAAACTGAAACCTAATTTCTGGCGGGCTCCGACTGACAATGATTTGGGTGCCGGACTGCAAATGAAATATGCTGCCTGGAAAAATACAGGAATCTATTTGAATAAACTGGAACATAAGGTAGTGGATAATCTTGTCCGGGTAGATGCGGAATATACAATGGATGCGGTGAAAGCTAAATTGTATCTGACTTATGTCATTAATAACGACGCTACGGTCAAGGTGACTCAAAAAATGGTTGTTGACCAGTTGGCGGAAGTTTCCGATTTATTCCGTTTCGGTATGCAAATGCAGTTACCTCAGGAGTTGGAACAGATTAATTATTATGGCAGGGGACCGGGTGAGAATTATTCAGACCGTAATCATGCAACTTTCCTGGGTAAATATCAGCAGAATGTTAGCAGTCAGTTCTATTCCTATATCCGTCCGCAGGAGAATGGGACGAAAACGGATATCCGCTGGTGGAAACAGACGGACCGGGGAGGCAATGGGCTGAAGTTTGTAGCAGATGTCCCTTGTTCGATGTCGGCTTTGCACTATACCATTGAATCTTTGGATGACGGTGAGCGAAAAGATCAAAGACATTCGGAATTTGTTCCCCGTGTCGATTACGTCAATTTATGTATAGATAAGGTGCAGATGGGAGTCGGAGGTGTCAATAGCTGGGGAGCATTGCCGTTGGAAGAGTATCGTCTCTCTTATAAGGATTATGAATTCTCTTTCTTTCTACTGCCGCTGGAATCTGATGTAGAATAATTTAATTCAAAGATAATACTAAATAGGTCTGGACAGGAAGAGAGTGGCAAAAAGTTTCTTCCTGTTCTATTTTATTGTATCTTTGTCCGTGACATTGATATGGATGAGAATGTTTTTAATAACGCTTTTCCGATAAGGCGAGGCATATTTATATTTTACGTATGAAAACACTAATCTTGTTTTTCCTTACTTCCGCTTCTTCACTAATCGCAATGGCCGATACGTTGGCAGATAACTCCAACCATCAGCTTTATTACACTACTCCAGCTACTATTTGGGAAGAAACCCTGCCTTTGGGTAACGGTCGTTTGGGTATGATGCCCGATGGAGGTATTGATAAAGAACATATTGTATTGAATGAAATTTCACTTTGGAGCGGTATGGAGGCCGATTACGGTAATCCGGATGCATCCCGTAGTTTGCCGGCTATCCAGCAATTTTTGTTTGAGGGTAAGAATAAAGAGGCACAAGAGTTGATGTATAACAGTTTTGTCCCAAAGAAACCCGAATCGGGTGGTACTTACGGCAATTATCAGATGTTGGCTGACCTTACTCTGAATTTCAGTATTCCGGTCAAGAAGAAATTTGTTTCCGGTAATAGGGTTCCGGTAACCAATTATCGCCGTTGGCTCGATTTACGCGATGCTGTGGCTTATACTACTTTTACGAAAGGGGGAATTGAGTATCAGCGTGAATATTATACTTCCCGTGATAAGGATGTCATGATTATACATCTGACAGCTAGTCGCCGCCGTTCTCTCTTCTTCACAGCTTCTCTTTCCCGTCCGCAGCAAGGAGTGGTGTCTTTTGTTCCCGGTAGTGGGAAAGAAGTGGGTACACTATTGTTGGAAGGTGCTTTGGATAGTGGTAAGCTTGGTCAGGATGGAATGAAATATCGTGTTGCCATGAGGGTGGTTTCCAAAGGTGGGAAACAGTCTGTCTCTGCCGAAGACGGCATTACGTTGACGCAGGGGACAGAAGCCTGGCTGATAATTTCCGCTACTACTTCCTATGCTGCTGCCGGTACAGATTTTCCCGGAAGTCGCTATAAAGAAGTTTGTGACAGCCTATTGAATGCAGCCACCCCATCCCGTTCCCAACTTCCTATTCTCGATTCTCAGCTTAATAATGCTTCACATCGCGAACTTTACAATCGTGTATCTCTAACTCTTCCGTTTACGGAAGATG
>ENA-OOZQ01000244-OOZQ01000244.1-human-gut-metagenome-genome-assembly--contig:-NODE-244-length-47329-cov-3.080488_pt1 | contig 47329 bp, 39 predicted proteins | sample MGYA00241188_ERZ501399 | MGnify/ENA primary metagenome ERZ501399 (study PRJEB25962, sample SAMEA2042658) | human gut metagenome | biome: human gut; feature: human-associated habitat; material: faeces... | reverse complement strand
CTGCCATTCTTGCTCTTTGAATAGCATCTTTAACAGAATATGGATCCGCTTCAGTACCTGCGTGATCAAAGCTTACAGAAGCCTTAACAACAACGGTAAATTCTTTGGTTGTAGATTTGCTACCCATGGTGATGGTGGCTGTTAATTTAACAGTAACATCAGTTGCACCTTGAGTAACAGTTGCGGTATGTCCATCTGCACCAATGGTGATAGCGGCATTGTCAGAAGCCCAAGTGATGGTGGAATCATATAATCCAGTAGATGCTAATTCAATACTGGTATAGACTTCAGAATCGACTTTAACAGCACCAACAGCAGCTTCAAATTTATCATCATCAGAGATAGTGGCTTCTTCAATGCTTTCAGCGATGATATACATACGCTCATGAGAAATATAAAGTGTGTAACCTGTAACTTTAATTGCTTTTCCGTCCAAGGCAGCTAATTGTTCCTTCATGGTTGCGCTTGGATAGCAAATAGAAGCACCATCACCAGCAGTAACTCCTGGGATTGCTAAATTATAATATTTGCTACTTTCAATAGTAAGCGTGCCAGTAACGGTAACGTGATTACCTAAAAGTTTATCAACAGTTTTGTAGCCCATATATTCACTTACTTTAGCGCCGTCCCATACAGTAGCAGCACTTGGTGTGAAATCAATGTTTTCATCTAATTTAGTTAAAGAAACTTTAACCGCAGCATTATATGCAAATTGTGGAACACCTTGATAGAAAGAAAGGCTTCCTTCAACTTGAACACTATCGCCAACGGCGACATCCTTAACAGCGTCACTAGAATAGACTAAAATAGAACCTGTTTTATCGGCAATAAAGCAGCAGCCATCACCAATAGCGACGACATAACCCTTTGTAACGACAGGGTTATCTTTGTTTTCTGAAGTAATTTGTAAGACTTCCCCAATAGTCTTGGTATCGCCAGATTCCATAATTTTGACTGGGAATACGGTTTTGTCTTCAACGTTTTCACATTTGACGTTAGCATGTAAGAATGCTAATTCATAACCTTTTTCGGTTGATCCTTTGGCTGGACGTGTAACAAGGGCTTTTTTCTTATCATCGCTAATCTTAAGCCAGTTAGAAGCTTCTAAGCTGTCTTTAGAATTGGAGGCGGCGTAAGTAATTTCAACACCTTTCACATCAGGAATCTCATAGATTAATGTGATGTCTGTAGTACAAGAATCTAATCCATCATAGATAAGAGAGCCAAGTACTTCTTCGACTTTTTCTTCTGGGGTCTTATTATCTCTTTTACCGCAGCTCATGGCTAAGCCAGAGACGGCTAATAAGGTAGAAAGACCTAAAATCAATTTTTTGTTTTTCATTTTTTTCCCTTTCTTTGTAATTCTTTTTATTTTATGAGCATTGCTCAATAAAACCTATGCTAAATCTTCTGGTAAATTATGATAAGTGATATCTTTGGTACTAATGAGCATTAATTGTACTTCACTCTTACCAGTTAAATCATTTTCATATTTACCCATAACGCCAATAAAGTCAAAAGTAACACCTTCACCTAAAGAGCTAAAATATCGATAGCTTTTAATGGTGTTATAACCATCAACTTGTTTAATGAAGGTCTTATCATCAATACGAATATTGAAAGTATTACCTTCGGCGTCTTTCATATAAATGGTCATCGAATTCGTTTTATTTTGAGTTCCATCTTTACCTGTTTCATCTAATCCACCATAGCCATAATAATTGCCGACTTTAGCAGCACTTAAATTGGTTAAACGGATTAAGACGCCCATGTTTTCACCTTGTTGTGCCTCTTTTACAGTTAAATCAAGTGGCTCAACTTCTTTAGGTTCACCAACAATTTTCATGCCATCAGCAACTTCCATCAACGGATTATATTTTACATCAACAATTTGATAACTTCCATAGTGTTCAGAAATAATACCAGTTAAACCAATATGATTTCCTTTTTTTAAAATGGAATATTCTTTATACATCGTGAAGATGTAAGCGCCATAACTCTTGAATGTACCATCCTCTTCTTCAAAAGTATCTTGAATGTAAGCATCAGTACCCATTGTGCGAGAAATGTAACCCTCTAAGTAGACTTTTTTGCTTAAATAGCTTTCTGGGTTTGAAAATACAGTTTGTAAACTTGTAATGATGGCATCTCCATAATAGAAATTAGGATCTTTTTCTTTAGACCAAATATGGAGTTTTAGCCTTTGTGCCTGGGCATCGGCTTCAATAAAAGTAGATTCATAAGTTTTCCCCGCAATACTTTTGGCTGGAGAATAACCTTCTTGCACTAAACGCAAATTGAGCAATTTTAATTGAGAGCCATCTTCTTCTTCAATCGAACGTTCAGATGTCCAAACCCAAACGAGGTAACGTCCGTTGGATTCTTTTTCAGGTCCTCTTTCCACGAAACTTTGATCGGTCTCAAGAATAATCGTTTTGGCGTTGGTAAGAATGTCAGTAGTAAACTTTGCAGCTTCTTTTCCCCATTCCTCAATAACGCCAGTCGATTCTGGTGTATCTACACCATTAAAGCGGCCTGATATAACTTCTTTATTTTTTCCAACATAGAAGTGCGCAGTGTCTCCATCAACGCCTTGTCTAAGAGTAGCGACTCCTGTTCCTGTTGAAAGGTAATCTGAGGTTTTCCAACCCTCAGTAGCAATTTGAGTCTTAGCCACATAATCCACTATTTCGTTATTAGAGCAAGAAGTAAATGGAAGAGTGGCGGCTATAATGACGATAGCCCCAATTTTTTTAATCGAATTTAAAACTTTCATAAATTAGATAGCCGCAATTTCGCATTCATCTAAAGCTTTAGCAAATATGGAATCAATTCTTTCATCAATATTCACTTTAGATGCATCTTCAAACATGGTTAGGGTTAAGATACCACCACATTGTTGACGAGCGGTGGAAGAACCCTTAAATGCTGGAGAAGCAAAATAAGAATTTCTAACTTTCTGCGTTGATGTTAAGGTAGCAACACGAGTGTAAAGAGTTTCCTCTTCACCACCTAATTTAGCTAAGTGATCTTTATATTGTTGTGTTGTATAAGAACTGGTACGAACTGGTTCATAACCAGTTAAGATTGCGTACATCGCACTGTTTTCTGGTGAGGTAATAAATTTGTAGAATAACCAAGAGGCTTTCACTTGTTCATCGGTAATTTTTGAATTTTTAAAGAAGCAAATGGAAGGTCCTTGAGAAATAGCATAATCTCTTGTTTCATTTTGTTGTGGAACTTGAGCAACTTGGGCGTCAAATTCATATTCACCATTGTTTTGCTTTGGTACGTTATAAGAAGTTCCACCTGTAGAACCAATAGACATTACGATTTGTTGATTCTTGAACATGGTAGAAGTATAAGTATTATCAGCAGATGTTCCTTTGGTAATGAATAATCCTTCATCAAAGTAACCTTTTAAGCGTTTGACTAAAGCTTTAGCCTCAGCATTGTTGAAATCAAATGATCCTTTACCATCTTTAATGCTGGTATATGGAATGCCATATTGAGCACTTAAGGTGATGTACATGTTATCATCAGAGTCATAGCCTAATGGAGTAATATCTTTATTAATTTCTTTAATTCTGCGGCATAAGTTCCACATTGCGGTTAGATCATTTGGATCATCGCTTTCCCATTTGGTTGGAAGTGGTAATTTATTTGCTTTAAAGAAAGATGCATTGTAGAAAATGACTTCGGTAGATTTGGAGAATGGTGCAGAATAGAATCCTTCACGGATGTATTGTGAACCTTCTTCCCAATAACCTTGGACATAGTCGGCTTTTTCTTCGGCAGTTAAACCAACGATTTCACCAGTTTCTTTTCCGTCTTTATCTAAGATTTTTTCTGTACTATCAATATAAGGAGTTAAATCAACAGTGTTATTACCATAACCTGCAACGTGGTCTGCATAACAGAAAGCCATTGTTGGTACTCTCTTTGCAGGAATTGCTTTACGAATCTTACTTTCAATATCAGTATAACCACCTTGTGCAGAGTGCGTCACTTTATATTGAGGATACTTTGCTTGGAATTCGACAATCATGGCATTTAATTTTTCTTGGTTATTTTTACCCATTGTGTGCCAGAAGACAATTTCCGTACGACCATCAGAACCACAGCTTGTTAAGGTAGCGGCAGCGCCAACTACTAATAAGGAAGCCATAGCTAAGATAAAACTTTTCTTTTTCATTTTTCTTTTTCCTCCTGTTTTTTTATAAACACGCCGAAGCGTATTAACCTTTAATACCTGCACGGCCTACGCCACGCATGATGTACTTTCTAAAGAATATGAATAATAGTAACAATGGAACAGTAACAACGACCGTTGCGGCCATTTGTAAACCTTGGTGTGGTTGTCCATCTGGAGAAGCACCATAGCCTCTTAAACCATTGGTAACTAAACGCATTGATTCTTTATCAGCAACTAAGTTTGGCCACACGTAAGAGTTCCATGCGCCCATGAGTTTTAAAATAAAGACTGTAATTAAGGTTGGCATGGCTAATGGTACCATGACCTTCCATAAATAGGACCAATCGCTCTTGCCATCCACTTTTGCTGCATAGTAGAGTTCGTTTGGAATTTGTTTAAAGTTTTGTCTAAGCAAGTAAATGTAATAAGTACTTACCCAGAAAGGAACAATCATAGCTGCGTATGTCCCAACATCAGAATCTAACCAAGAAGATACGGTAATATAATTGGTAATAACCATCATTTCACCAGGAATCATCATGGTGGCTAAGAAAATGGTAAATACGAGATCTTTTCCTTTAAAGTTTAATCTTGAAAAAGCAAAAGCAGCAAGAATCGTCGTAATTAAAGTTCCTAAAGTAGATAAGACACCAACAATTAAGGTATTCTTCATATAAGTTAAGAAGTTAAACGGATCGGTTCTGGAAACCACTTGGCTTCCTTCAAATTCCGCGCCTGCTTTCAAACCTTGGAATAGAATTTTGTAGTTAGCCCATTGAATGGTTTGGGGGAAGAACGTAATTTGATCACGAATTTCAGAATTCGTTTTTAAAGATGTAATTAACATCCAGTAAAAAGGAATAATAATTGCAAAAGCCATAATGATTAAGAAAGCATAAGTAATAATCATACTAATAACTTTCATAACTCGCTCTGCTCTTTTAGCAGCATCTGCATCCATTCTTCCTTCACGAATAACTAGCACTAATGAATTTGCTTCTTTGATTTCTTCATTTGAATACACTCTTCGAGGAAGTAATTCATTCGCCTTTTTCAATTGGCCATAATAGACTAAAGCAATAATAGCAAGTAATGCAAGGCTGAAGAAAAGCGTTCCCCAAGCATTCCACTTAAAATGTGTGCCTACAACGACTCCGATATCTAAGAATAATAAACCGAGAATCACTGCAATCACTGTAAATAAGACTTTATTTTTTAAGAAGCATTTAGAAAAAGTATGTGAACTTTCTTTTTTTGTTTTTGCCATATTTCTTCCGCTCCTTTCCTAGTAATGGACCCTTTTCTCTGCAACTTTTCTTTGCAAGATAGTAAAGATCATAATTAGGATAAATAATAAGACAGCTGCCGCGGATGCCCAAGATGGGTGATCAGCGATATTATCGTAAATATAATAGACAACTGTATACATGTTCGGCTTGTTAGCAGAAACGGTACCTTTTTTATCTTTGAACATAGCGACGACAGAAGAATACTCTTTAAATGAACCAATAAAGGAGGTAATCGCAATGTACATAATTTGAGGTGAAAGTAATGGAACTGTCACTCTCATGAAGGTCTTAAACTTACTCGCCGAGTCAATCTTAGCAGCTTGGTAATATTGTTTATCAATGTTTTGTAAGCCACTTAAGAAAATTAAAATTTTATAAGGCAACGCATGCCATACGATATAAACGCATAACGCAAACATAGCGCTTGAACGAGGTGCATTCATATCAATCCAGTTTTTAGATCCTAATCCAAATATTGTATTCCATAAACCATTCGTGCCAGCAAAGATAACCGCGAACACCATACCTACAGCAATGGAATTAGTAACATAAGGCATGAAGAATATCGTTTGGAAAATTTTGTTTAGTTTTTTAATTGAGTTCAATCCTACCGCAATCAATAAAGATAAAGCAATAGAGATTGGAACAGTGACAAATGTGATAATCAATGTGTTCGGTAACGCATATTGAATAAAGTTATCGTAAGTTATAACTTGCTTAAAATTATCAAGGGTTAAACCGCCATCACTTTTGAACACTGAATGGAAAAAAGTTTCATTAGAATAATAGTCATAATTTTTCAAAAATGAAATTCCAATGGTGTGAACTAAAGGATAAATCGTAAAAATAAGCATGAGGACAATAACGGGAGCCAAGTATAACCATGCTTTCCAATTATTTTTCGATTCCAAGATTATATAATCCTTTCTTCAGTATCCTTTGCAAATACGAAACATTTGTGTGGCTTGACTCCCAATTTTGTTTCGCCAACGGACACTTTTTCATCCGCATCCAAAATAGATTTGAATGTAGGTTTGAGACAATATGGGTTTTTACAAACAATCGAAATATCTCTACCCAATGTTTCAATTTGTTCAACTTCTGTATGCAAGCAAGCCTTATCGGAATTAACGATGAAACCTTCTGGACGAATACCAATATAGACTTCTTGATCATCTATTCCGTCTGCATCCAAAATGGCATCTTCACCGATGTAAACCTTGCCATTAAAAATTCTTCCGCTAAAGACATTAATCGGAGGGGTTCCTAAGAATTGCGCGACAAATAAATTCTTTGGATTGTTGTAAACTTCTTGCGGTACGCCACGTTGTTGTTCAACACCGAGTTTCATTACAACGATTTCATCTGAAATACTCATAGCTTCTTCTTGGTCATGAGTAACAAATACGGTTGTAATTCCAGTTTCCTTTTGCAAACGGCGAATTTCTTCTCTCGTTTGTAAACGTAAACGCGCATCTAAGTTAGATAATGGTTCGTCAAGTAACAAAACTCGAGGTTGTTTCACTAACGCACGAGCGATGGCAACACGTTGTTGTTGACCACCAGAAAGTTGGTTAGGTTTACGATCCAAATACTCTTCGATTTGGACGAGTTTTGCAGCTTCCATGACCCGAATATCAATCTCAGCCTTGGTAAGTTTGCGTTTTTTGATTTGTGCTTTTCCATTTTTGTCAACGACTTCTTCTTCGACACGAAGATTTTCAAGTGGGAAAGCAATGTTACGTCTCACAGTCATGTGAGGGTATAAAGCATAGTTTTGGAAGACCAAACCGATGCCTCTGTGTTCTGGAGAGATTTCTGTGACATCTTCATCTCCGAACCAAATTTTTCCACTAGTTGGTTCTAGTAGTCCGGATATCATGTAAAGCGTAGTTGATTTACCACATCCGGATGGCCCTAAAAGGCCGACGAGTTTTCCATCAGGAATTGTGATGTCTAAATTATCAACGGCGGTAGTGCCACTCTTATCGCCTTTATTGCCTGTGAATACTTTCGTCAAATTTTCTAATCGAATTTCCATAGTATTCCTCCATTAGTATTTATATTATAAATTACATTTATAATTATTTCAATGAGCGAAAATCAAAAGAAGAAAATAAAATGAGAAAAAACAAAAAAAAAGAAAAAAACTGCTACTTTTTTCATTGAATCATTCCAATGAAATCCATAGCAGAAATTGCTTATTTATCGATTTATTTAACGTTATGTAAGAAATAAATTTTTTTAAAATTTTTTAAGCAGATTTTGAAATTATTTTCTTTTGTTCTTCATAACCATTCAATTCTTCTGCACTATGCATTGCTGGTCTTTGACGTGTGTCAATGACTAATGTAGCGGATAAATAGTCATGTAGCGTAATTTTTTCTTTAGAAAAGAACAACATAGAAACAGAAACGATTAATGGAATACCAAAGGTAAATACGGTTAAAAGAATTTCAATGACATAGAACGCTAAAAAGCGCATAAGGTAATGCCTCCTTTTAGCCACGATTCCATCTTTTCGAGAAACAACAGCTAACCCCATTAATTTTTTTCCTAATGTTTGTCTTTCTTTAAAAATGAGAGGAAATATCAAGAAGAAAATCACAATAGAAATTGTTAATGATAGAAAAACTTCTAAAATACTCACAACCGTAATTTTTCTTGCTAAAGTTAAGCATTCATTATCATGACTAAAATAGTTCAAGGCAATATCGTATTGCTCTTCGTAAAATTGATTTAATTCATTAAAGGTTGCGCTTCCTTTAATTTCCCAAGTGTCTCCTATTTTTTCAAACAAACCTGACTCTTCTTTACTTTGATAGTAATTCTCAATTTTAGCCTCTTCAATATTAGTAAAGTCAACATAGAAAAAAGTGATTGCCTTATCTAATTTTGTAAAATAGGCGTCCATATCTTTTTTCTTTTCTTCCTCCGTCAATGTTCCGGTTATCTTCATAGTGCCACCACTGACTCTTTGATATAAATGACTTTCAACCAAGCGATTTTGATATGCTTCTGCTGTTTGATCAATATTTGTGATAGTGCCCACTAAAGGAGGAATCACAAAAGTCTGTAAGATCATAAAAGTAATAAAACAAAGGAAGGCATCGACTAAAATGGATACTAGCCTTCTGGAGGTTAAGGGTAAAATAACTTCATTTTGCCTTTTATTTTCCTCTTTTTCCGTTGTTTTTACTTTTTCACTTGCGCTCATTCCTCTTCTCCTTTAGAAGAATCTTCATTTAATTTTTCATTTTCTTCAATAATTTCCGCTTTAGTTTCATCTTCAATTTCTTGTTTCACTTCACTAACTTCCACTAACATTGGTTCTTTTGGTAAAAGTACTTCTGCTTCGCCTTCTTCTTTTGGAGATGGTAAGGCATCAATGGAAACTACTTTTGTTTTTAAAAGCAAGTCATGTAGCGAGCTCTTATTTTTAGAGAAGCAAGCAATAGTAAGAGAAATAATTAAAGGAATACCATAAGCGAATATAGATCCTAATAATTCAACTAAGAATAAAATAGTGAATCGTAGTAAAGTCATTGGACGAGAAATGATCTCTTCATTTCTTACAACTGTAAGACGCATAAATTTTTTTCCTAATGTTTGACGATATTTTGTGCATAAAGGAATAACTAAAAGAAAGATAATTGCCACAATTGAAATAGAAACAATCGTTTCAATATAACGAGGACGCATAATTTGTGCATAGGTTGTTTTAATGATTTCATCTTTACTTAAAGCATTGATTTCACTTTGTACAGCTGATTGATAAAAAGCAATAATGTCTGACTTTAAAGCATCTTCTTTAATTTCATATTTTTTTGTCTCTTCATTATAGGCAAAAACTTTTTCATTTGCTTTTTGTAATTCTTTTAAATCATCTTCAGTAAAACAAGTAAAAGAAGTAGAGGTAGCAAAATTATTAACGCCAGTTTCTAAAATTCGAATATAGGTGCTTTGCTCTTCTTCGTTTAATTCTTTATTTGCGTAATCAGGATGCATGCTCAAAGGATAATAGGCTTTTTTTCCATCTTCCGAACTACTTTCGACATATAATCCCGATTCAATAATTCGATTTTCATATTTTTCCACTAGAGCATCTTGATTATAAAAGCGATTCCTTATAGCAGGAGCTGCAAAACTTGTCAAAACACTAGAAAATATAAAAACACATAAAATATCAATAATAAAGGCAATCATTCTGTGCCCTAAATTACAGGAAGGAATGCCGTCTTCTTTTTTTTCTTGAATTTGTTCAAAGCCTTGGTTCATCATATTACCATTCTCCTTTTCGTGTTAGTGGTATTATATCATAAACCTTAGGAAAATAACATATATTGCATTAAGAACTGTGAGGTAAAATATGATGAAAAAAACTTTTAAAAATTTCACCCTTTATGTCACGAAAAAAGATGACACTATCGAATCCATTGCGAAAAAATTTGGTTGTGAAGTAGATGATATCTATCAATTTAATAAGATGATCCGCTATCACAATATCTTTCCTGGGATGCCCCTTCATATTGCAATTCCATCCGAAGAAAGAGTGCTAGAAATAGAAAAAAAGGATACTTTTGCACCGATTCACGCTTACGATAACATCTGGTATTATCGATCAACTTTAATTGCTTATTTATATTTTCCCTTTAGTGCAGATATTATAAAAGAACAAGAAAAGAAGAATTTACATGCACTATTCTCTTCTCTATCGAATCAAAGCTCTAACAAATTACAACTAGAGTCATTTATTTCCTATTTACATGATTCTAATTATGTCTTAGCGCAGTGTATAGAAAAAAATGCCATATCTGTATTAAAAAATGAAATGGAAAGAAAAAAGCAAAAATGTTTAGAGTATAAAAAATACTTGCTAACACTTCATTCAAGTAATGATTGGTCATCTATCGTGGAAGATTTATTAACGGTAGATATGAATTGGCAAACCTTCATTTTAAAATATGCGAGTAAAAAAGCAAAAGAAGGAGAAACTCTATTTCAACAAAATATGGAGAAAGAAATTACGCTTTATCAAAAGATTTCGCATTTTTTCGATAACGAAAAAAAAGAGTGATAGGAAAAACCTATCACTCATTTTTAGTTAGTTGACAAAATTACTTAATAATTTCGTTAACGGTACCTGCACCAACGGTACGTCCACCTTCACGGATGGAGAATTTGGTACCTTTTTCAATTGCGACTGGGTGAATTAATTCAACGGTGAATTCAACGTTGTCACCTGGCATAACAACTTCAATACCTTCTGGTAAAGTAACTACACCAGTAATATCGGTGGTACGGAAGTAGAATTGAGGACGATAGTTCGAACGGAAGGAAGTATGACGTCCACCTTCTTCTTTGGTTAAAACGTACACAGAAGCTGTGAATTTGGTGTGTGGGGTAACGGAACCTGGTTTTGCTAAGACTTGTCCACGGACGACTTCGTCACGGTTGACACCTCTTAAAAGAACACCAGCGTTATCGCCTGCTTCCGCATAATCAAGGGATTTACGGAACATTTCGATACCAGTAACGACGGATTTCTTGGTTGGTTTGATACCAACGATTTCAACTTCGTCACCGAGCTTTAACATACCACGTTCAACTCTACCAGTAACTACGGTACCACGACCAGAAATGGTCATAACGTCTTCGATTGGGAGTAAGAATGGTTTGTCATTGCTACGAACTGGATCTGGGATATAAGTATCAACAGCATCCATTAATTCAAGGATTGCTTTTTCTGCTTCTGGATCGCCATCAAGGGCTAAACGAGCTGAACCACGAATCACAGGAACTTCGTCTCCTGGGAATCCGTAAGAGCTTAATAAGTCACGGACGTCCATTTCGACTAAGTCGATTAATTCTGGGTCATCAACAAGGTCAGTCTTATTTAAGAAGACGACGATGTAAGGAACACCGACTTGACGTGCAAGTAAGATGTGTTCACGAGTTTGTGGCATAACACCATCAGTAGCTGCTACTACAAGAATAGCACCATCCATTTGGGCTGCACCAGTAATCATGTTTTTAACATAGTCAGCGTGCCCTGGGCAGTCGACGTGTGCATAGTGACGTTTTGCGGTTGTGTACTCAATGTGAGCGGTATTAATTGTAATACCACGAGCCTTTTCTTCAGGTGCCGCATCGATTTGGTCGTAAGCGGTAGCCTTTGCACCACCTTGTTTTGCAAGAACATTGGTGATGGCTGCAGTTAAAGTGGTTTTACCATGGTCAACGTGTCCGATGGTACCAATGTTAACGTGCGTTTTACTTCTATCAAATTTTTCTTTTGCCATTGTTTGAATTTCCTCCTTTTTTTAAATGTTATTCAACGAATTCATATTATAGCAAATTGATAATAAAATCAATATCTATCGATTGCTCATGCCGGATTTTTTAATGATTTCATCGGCAATGAAGCGTGGGCATTCACCAAAGTGATCGAATTGCATGGTGTAGTTGCCTCTACCTTGTGTGAAGGAACGAAGGTCGGTAACGTAACCAAACATTTCAGCGAGTGGTACTTCAGCTTCGATAATTTTGGCATTACCTCTTTGAGATTCACCAGTCATTTGTCCACGACGTCTAGCGATATCACCAACGACATCACCATAATATTGTTCTGGAACAGTGACTTCAATCTTCATAATTGGTTCAAGAATGACAGGATCGCATTTCTTAGCAGCTTCTTTTAAAGCCATAGAAGCAGCGATTTTATAAGCGGCTTCAGAGGAGTCGACATCGTGATAAGAACCATCAAATAAGGTAGCTTTAATATCAACGACTGGGAATCCAGCAACTAAACCACGATCTAAGGCATCTTTTAAACCATCTTGGGTTGGCTTAATGTATTCACGTGGGACGGAACCACCGACGATAGCGTCGACGAATTCGAATCCTTTATCTGGGTTCGGTTCAAAGCGAATCCAAACGTGACCATATTGTCCACGACCACCAGATTGCTTAATGTATTTACCTTCACATTCAGCAGTTTTACGAATCGTTTCACGATATCCAACTTGTGGGGCACCCACGTTACATTGGACATTGAATTCTCTCTTTAAACGGTCAACGATAATGTCAAGGTGTAATTCACCGACACCAGCGATAATCGTTTGTCCGGTTTCATTATTGGTATGAACACGGAAGGTTGGGTCTTCTTCAGCTAATTTAATTAAGGCCGCAGTCATCTTATCTTGATCAGCTTTGGTCTTAGGTTCAATTGCTTCTTCAATAACTGGTTCTGGGAATTCCATCTTTTCAAGAACGATTGGGAATTTCTCATCACATAAAGTATCACCAGTTGTGGTATTTTTTAAACCGATGGCAGCAGCGATATCACCAGCAGGTACTTCTTCAGCTTCTTGACGGTGATTGGAGTGCATGTAAACTAAACGGGCAAAACGTTCTTTCACACCTTTAGTGGAGTTTAAAACGTAAGAACCAGATTTAGCAGTACCGGTATAAACACGGAAGAATGCTAAACGACCAACGAATGGGTCAGTAGCAATTTTGAAAGCTAAAGCAGCTAAAGGAGCATTATCATCAGGAATACAAGCATGTTGTGTACCATCTGGTAATGTACCAATAGTTGGTGGAATATCTAATGGGCTTGGTAAGTAGTCCACGACACCATCAAGAAGTAATTGAATACCTTTATTCTTGTAAGCAGAACCGCAGAATACTGGGAAGAATTCACCAGTTAAAACGGCCTTACGAATAGTGGCTTTAATTTCTTCAATTGTTGGTTCTTCGCCTTCTAATACTTTCATCATTAAATCATCATTGAAAGCAGCTAACTTTTCAAGAAGTTCCATACGGAGCGTCTCTACTTTGTCTTTATATTCTTCTGGGATTGGGACTTCAACAGGTGGAACTGTCTTATCATCGCTATATTCCCAAGCTTTCATTTCAACGATATCGATAACGCCTTTGAGGCGGGATTCAAGACCGATTGGGTATTGAACAGGGGCGGCATTGGCAGCTAAACGAGAGTGTAATGTTTCCACACACATTTCGAAGTCAGCACCAATAGCGTCTAATTTGTTAACGAAGACGATACGAGGAACTCCATATTTGGATCCTTGTCTCCAAACGGTTTCGGTTTGTGGTTCAACACCATTTTTACCATCAAGAACGGTAATAGCACCATCAAGAACACGAAGAGAACGTTCAACTTCTACAGTGAAGTCGACGTGCCCTGGAGTGTCGATAATGTTAATACGATGTCCCTTCCATTCTGCAGTTGTAGCAGCGGAGGTAATGGTGATACCACGTTCTTGTTCTTGGACCATCCAGTCCATAGTGCCTCCGCCATCGTGGACTTCACCGATTTTATAAATTTTACCGGTGTAGAACAAGATACGTTCAGTTGTTGTAGTTTTACCTGCATCAATATGGGCCATTACGCCAATATTACGGGTTTCATGTAAGTCAAATTTACGAGCCATAAAAATCTCCTCTCAGGCTTACCAACGATAATGTGCATAAGCTTTGTTAGCTTCTGCCATTTTATGCGTATCATCACGTTTCTTCACTGATGCGCCTGTACCATTAGCGGCATCGATAATTTCACCAGCGAGTTTGTCTTCCATAGTCTTTTCGCTTCTTAAACGAGCGTAGTTAACTAACCAACGGAGTCCTAAGGTGACTTTTCTTTCTGGAGAGACCTCAACTGGGACTTGGTAATTAGCAGCACCAATACGACGAACTTTTAATTCGTGTTCTGGCATAATGTTATTAATAGCGGTTGCAAATACGTCCATGGCTGGTTTACCAGTTTTGGCTTCGATCTTAGCAAAGGCTCTGTATAAGATGGTTTGGGCTGTGCCTCTTTTACCATCAATCATAATCTTATTAATTAAACGTGTTACAAGCTTTGAATTGTAAATTGGATCTGGTAACACATCGCGTTTGGCAACGCTTCCTTTACGTGGCATATATTTTCCTCCTTCCCTTTTATTATTGGATATATACTTCTCGTAATCTCAAATTATTTAGCGGCTTTTGGTTTTTTGGTACCGTATTGAGAACGGCCTTGTCTACGTTTGTCAATTCCAGCGCAGTCAAGAGTTCCACGGATAATATGGTAACGAACACCTGGTAAATCCTTTACACGGCCTCCACGAATCATAACTGTGGAGTGCTCTTGTAAGTTGTGTCCTTCACCACCGATATAAGCGGTAACTTCATAACCATTAGAAAGACGTACACGAGCGTATTTTCTTAAAGCAGAGTTTGGTTTCTTCGGTGTCATTGTACCGACACGGGTGCAAACACCACGCTTTTGAGCTGCATTTTGAACGGTTTCTTTTTTGGCAAGAGAGTTCCATCTTCTATTCAAAGCTGGTGCTTTGGATTTGAAAACACTCTTTACACGTCCATTACGGACTAATTGGTTGATTGTTGGCATGATTTGTCCTCCTTTCAAGAGACGATAAATGTCAGATCGTACGCACACAATACCGGGTGTATCAATACCCCTCATAAAATAAGGCCCAAAGTGCGGGCATCACGCGTATGCGTACAAACGCTCTTGTATTGTATATTAAGTATTTTCTAGCGTCAAGAGTTTTTTTACTTTTTTTCTTAGTTAAATATTTTGTTAGCTTTCCCACAATGCTTGGCAAAGGTTATTCAGACATAAAAAAAGAAGGAATGCCTTATATAAGGGTTAAAGTTCCTTCTCTTTTTATTTATTTTCTTTAATTACTTAAGGGCTCTTTTCTTATTTAAGAAATAGTAACCGGCAATTGCAAGTATACCGATTAAAGAAATGAAAATCACTAAATAAGTGCTGCTACTTGAAGTTGATGTAGCTAAGTTTCCGTTTGCTAAGGAAGATTGTGCTGGTGCACCTTTAATAGCTAAATAAGATTCAATATAAGCAATTGTAGTAGCTAAGTCACATGGTTCATTCCAAAGGAGTGAATTGGCACGTGTTTGTTCTTCATTTGTCATTGCATTATAGCAATCAAGCAAATCTTTTAAAGTGCTATAGTTGGTACCAGTTAAATAACCACAAATGGAGTTGCCACCATTTCTACGCATATACATCCAGTCTTCAGCGAATTGCATGGTTTTTAATTCGGAATCGCTTAAGACTTTAATGGAATTAACCGTAACTCTTGCTTTTTCAGCACCAAAACTGAAACGCATTCCACCACGATAGGTAATATCGTGTGCATAATAAATCATGATTTTATCAGCAATATTTGCATAGTCAGACATATTGGAATGATATTGTAAACGAATGGATAATCTTCCAATATCTGCATTGAATTTTACCACCATGTTAACATCCATATTTTCGGATGGTTTTACAAATTGATCGGTCCAAATGCTATCACCACCGAAGTGATCATAGATAGCGCCGTTATCGGTCCAGTAGCCCCAACCATACCAATCTGATCTGAAGGTCCAGCCACCTTTATTCCAAGCACGAGAATCCCAAGTGCCAGTACCAGCGTCATTAATTCCACAAGAATCTTTTTCATAAGTAAAGACTTCTGCAACGAAACTCAAAGCATTGTTTCCTTTTGATTCATCGGTAAGTCTTTCATTTTTCAAATTAACTTCAACTGCCCATGATTGAGTGCCATCCATATCCATATGGTAAATATTGGAATTCCAACCATCCATGGTTCTAACAAAACTTTCGGTTAAGCCACAGCATTTCCATGTTCCGTTTTCATATTCTCCATTCGAATGGTTAGAAGGATTTTTTGCCAAAGTAACTGTAACGTTTTGATTACATTTGGAACAACGATACATTGCGGTTCCTTCTCTAGAACATGTTGGCTCTAAAGTTTCAATATAAGTTCCACTTTTTTGTTCGTGTTCACATGTGTCATCTGCTCTTCTAATGATTTTTGAATGTCCATGAGTATCTTCTTTTGTTTCCATTTTCATATTATTTTGGAAAAGAAGTGCTCCGATGGCAAATAAGAATCCTCCCATCGTAAGGACTTTGCGTAATCTTTTCATAAAAGCCTCCCCATACGAATTACAAAAAATTGCTTTGAACTCGTCAATTTTTTGAATTCTTGTTACATTAATATTAAATTAAGTAAGTCTTCATAACAAACATTAAAATTAATGTAACCCTTTACAGCTACAAAAAAAGCCTCAAATGAGGCCGTTTTTGATTACTATTTTCTAATTTTATATAGCTCCTTCTAATTGAGGGTTTTCTAATTTTTTTGTTGGAGTAATGATGTCTTTAAAGATGACAAATAACATCAATAAATTTAATAAAGCAGCAATTCTTAACGTATGATGTCCCCATGAGGAAATAATATAAGAATTAAAGATATATGGCATTAAGGTTATCATCGATGCAAGTTGCGCTACAAAGATAAGCCAATATTTCTTTTTATTCACTAAGCAATACGCTAAAACCATAATATCCGCCATGAAGAAATATCTTTCATGCATATGCGGTAAAGTAAATGGTAATAGTATTGCATAGAACGCACCAATTGAGACCATCTTTTCTACCGTAGGTTGTATATCTTTTTTATATAAAATCATAAAGAAGAAGAAACTCATCGCTAAAGCGAAAATGATTCCGCCATAATGAATTAAACGATATACATAATTTGCGTACTTATTTGGATCACTTGAAACATCGCTGGATTTAAACGATATATCTTGGATAAAAGCGTATATAGAACCCGAATTATAATTAGGATTCATATATTCTTGCGTTAAGTTACCATACTTTTCAAATGGAGCGGTAAAAGACGCTCCGGCTATATAAGCGGGTAAAAAGGTAACAAAAACAGTTAAGAAAGAAATGATAAAATAACGTAATTTATATTTTTGTTTTAGCCATAAATATCCATAAAGCGGAATGATAAATATCGTTTGTAATTTATGAGAGAAAGCTAAGCCTAGGAAAATACTGGCCGTTATTCCTTTGTCTTTTAAAACAAAATAAACACTCCACACCACTAAAGAAACATAAATGACATCGCATTGTCCCCAGAAAGCTGAGTTAACTAACACTGTTGGTAAAAATAACGGAACCACATAACTAATAAAACATAATAAATGGTTATCTTTATTTTTTAAGCTAACTAATTTATAAATACCAAACGCTAAAACGAAATCAAAGATAAAACTTAAGGTTTTGACATAAAACATATCATAGAGAAAATACGTATATCTTTGTGTTGTTATTTCCGGCCCTGCTGGAAGATAACTCATTAACGCTAATAAAGTCATATATAGCGGAGGATAATCCCCTTGCATATTCTTTAGATACGCTAAATTTCCATTTTCTCTAAAATTACGAATCCAAGGAAAAATAAAAGCGTATATATCATGACTTGGATATTTAAATACAGCATAACGAATACCTAAGGCGCATAAGGAAAGAAAAATGGCAAAAAGTAATAAGCCATGGTGGTCGAGTAAATTTTTAAACCACGAGAAAATGATGTCACAAATATCATTAACTTTGTGGCAAAAACGACTCCATTTTTCTTTAAAACTCTTCTGATTTTCTTCCATTTTTAAAACACGCTTTCTTTATTCATTTTCTTCTTTCTTTTCTTCGGGTAAAGAAATACCAACGACATCATCTACTGGCATAGTAAAGGCAATCCCTTGTCCGCGGGTATCTAAACCCGCTTCGGTATAGATTTCTTTTAATACCACATCTTTAATGGCTTTAGGAACAACGATCATCACTAATTCTTTTTCGGGGGTAATGGTAATTCCATATAGTTTTTCGGCTTCTTCATTACCGGAACCACGACCTCTTAAGACCGTGCCACCTCGAGCCCCAGAACGTGATGCGGCTTCCATCACTAAATCGGTATAACCTTTATTAACGATACATAAGATTAATTCAAATTCATTTTTGTTTTCCATGTTATTTTCCTCCCGTTTTGCTATCAATTGGACTCATCGTAATAAATTTATAAAGCGATAAGCCAATCATACTTGAAATAGGAACTGTAAAGGCAATGCCTTGAAGGTGTTCGAATTTTTTTCTTATTCCTTCTAAAATTTCATCTTTTTTCTCTTCTTTAATTAAGCTTAAGACCACATCTTTCTTAATGTCACCTAAACCTAAATAATCAAGAACAATGGAGGCGGTACCATAACCTAATAAAACTGTTTGTACTGTTACATCATGTTTTTTATTTTCGTTTAAGATTTTAATCGCTTGTCCACGATCCACAATCGTAATGAGAAGTTTAATTTTCTTAAATTGTATTGCGGGTGGATTTTCTTTATTCACTACAGATTTTTTAATTGCCATTATGGTTCCTCCTTCCTATTCAAAATAGATAATTTGTGCTTCGTTTTCTTCACGAATTCTCTTGCGAGCTGCGCGACGAGATAAGGATTCGGCTGCGACCATTTTAAAGCCTAAGAATTGAATGGTTAATAATGGGGTTAATGCGACCATACTTACAATACCAAAGGCATAATTCATGACTTCGCCAGGCGCTAAAATGTTACAAGCTCCAATGGCAAAAGGAAGAATAAAGGTTGAAGTCATCGGTCCAGAAGCAACACCGCCTGAATCGAATGCGATAGCGGTATATAACTTTGGTACCATAAACGATAACCCGATGGCTACAATATAACCAGGTACTAAGTAGTACATAATGCTAAATTGATAATGGATACGAATAATACTTAAAGCGATGGAAACACCCACACCAAGAGATAACGATAAAAGCATGGAACGTTTGGTAATGGTGCCGCCACTAATTTCTTCAACTTGTTTATTTAAAACAGCAACAGCAGGTTCGGCTAAAACAACCACTAAACCAATAATGCCGCCCAATAAAACAATTAGCCATGGCTTTCCATTCACTTCACCATATTTCGCAATACTTTCGCCAATCTTTAAGCCAACCGAACTAAAGCCAACGTTAACAGCATTTAAAAATAAAATTAAACCAACAAAGGTATAAACAACACCCACACCAATCTTAATTAATTGCCTCTTAGATAATTTAATTTTAAAAGCTTGATAAATATAGAAGAAAGCCACAACGGGTAAAATCGCAATGGTAACTTCTTTTAAAGTTTTGGGCATTCCTGAGAATAAGGCTTGGAAAATACTTGTATATTCTTTAGCGGTTTCAGGCTCATAAGTAGGATTTCCTTTAAAGAAGATACCCATTAAAACGACACAGAAGATAGGTCCAATGGAACATAAAGCAATTAAGCCGAAGGAGTCTTCGTTGGATTTTTTACCACCACGTGTCGCGGCAAAGCCCGCACATAACGCCATAATAAATGGTACCGTAATCGGTCCTGTAGTTACGCCGCCTGAATCAAAAGATAAAGGTAAGAACGATTTATTACAGAGATTAGCCATCATAAAGACTAAACCATAAAATACAATAAGAAGAATATTTAAACTCTTTTGGAAAAGAACGCGGAGAATACCAATGACTAAGAATAAACCAACACCGGCGGCAACAATAAAGATAAGCAGATATTTATTAATTGGTACTTGATCCGCTAAAACGGATAAATCCGGTTCCGCCATGGTAATTAATGCACCTAAAGAAAACGCTAATAAGACGATGATTGTGATTTTCTTCGTTTTGGTTAACGATGAACCAATGGCATTTCCCATCGGCATCATGGCTTGATCCGCACCTAAAGTAAATAGGGCCATGCCTAAGACTAAAAACGCTGCAGAAACTAAAAATAACGTAAAATCAAACTGCGAAACAGCAAAAGCTGGATCCGCGCGATTGGATATTAATCCAGTTAAATATAAAACCACCACAATTAAGGTGATTGGCGCTACAGATAAAAGAGCATCTTTTAATTTTTCTAATAATGGTTTCATTTTTTTTAACATATGGTGCCCCCTCTTTTTTAAATTTTATTCGATAGATTATTTATAAAAATCATCAGTATCTATATTATAATATAAAGACTTCCTTACATTCAAACAAAACTATTTTTTCTTTTTTGTATGAATTAATTCCAAAAATTCTTTCGGCATTGGTGCTTTAAATACCATTTTCTTTTTCGTAAAAGGATGCTCAAAAGCTAAAAGATATGCATGAAGACCTAAACGTTTTAAAGGATTAACCCCATTGCCGTATTTATCATCGCCAATAATGGGATGATCTGCTTCTTTTAGATGAACCCGAATTTGATTTTTTCTTCCCGTGTCAATATGAACATCTAATAAAGAATAGGTCCCATTATCCTCCATGACTTCATAATGGGTAATGGCTTCTTGGCCTTCCCCTTTCTTATGAGAACTAAACATTAAATTGGTTGAATTTTCAATGAGCCAAGTATGAAAAGTACCTTTTGGTTGATCCATTGCGCTTTCGACGATAGCGTAATATCCCCGATCCATTACTCTTTCATTCCAATGCTTTTGCAAAGCATCACGAATTTTTACGTTTTTACATACCACTAAAACACCAGATGTGTCTTTATCAATACGATGCAAAATAAAGATACGACTCTTAGGATCTTTTTGGCGCACATAATTATTTAACATGCGATACGCTGTTTTTTCTCTTTCTTTATCGGAAGCAATGCTTAATAATCCGCTCGGCTTATTAATGACAATAAAATCATCATCTTCATAGATAATTGGTAAATCAAAAGGTTCTTTCCCCTTACCCTTTTCTTTTTTACCATATTTTAAAACGGTAACCACATCTTCAGATGCTAATTCAAAATCAAAACGAGTGACCGGCATGCCATCCACTAATACTTGATAGTGTGCTAAAATGCTTTTAATTTTATTACGACCTAAAGAAGGAAGTTTTAGCATTAAATATTCCATTAATGGTAAAGGTTTATGTACTTTAAATTCATAAAGTTTTTCTTCCGGTCTTATTTTTCTTTCTACTGGTTTTTTTTCTAATTTTTCATCTTTTCTTTTCGTTCTTTTTTTCATAACTATCACCGATTAAAGTATAGCACTAAAAAAGAGCATACATAACCCATAATATGTTACAACTGCGACAATATCGTTAAGTGTCGTAATTAATGGTCCTGAAGCCACGGCGGGGTCGACTTTGATTTTCTTAAAGAAGATAGGAATTGTGGTTCCGACAAAGCTTGCTAAGGTAAGGGCTAAAACTAAAGCGCAGAATACACAAAGCGCTAAATACATAGCATCATGCATTAAGAAAGTTTCTCCAGTTATCGGACGATGTTGGATGAGCAAGAATAAAAATACCATCAAACTAGAAGTAGCGCCGACAATTAAACCATTACAGAAACCAACGCGAACTTCTTTAAAAACCATTTTCCATAAATGTTTTTTATCGACATCTTCATCAACTAAACCACGAATAGTGACAGCTAGCGATTGCGTACCAACGTTTCCAGCCATATCTAAGATAATGGATTGGAAGAAGACGACCATAGGAATCACAGCAATCACCGCTTCAAATTGTGAAATAATCATAGAAACACATAAACCTAAAATGAGAAGTAAGCCTAGCCAAGGTAATCTCTTTTTTAAAGATTTTCTTAAAGGTTCATTTAAATCTTCATCGTTTGTTAAACCAGCGAGTTTTGCATAATCTTCGCTCATTTCGTCATCAACGACTTCAACGATATCCGAACTCGTAATAACACCAATGAGATGATTATCTTTATCTAAAACAGGAATCATATCCAAAGCGTACTCTTTTAAATCATTAATACAATCGCTCACTTTATCCGTATCATGAAGGGTTGGGTAGTTCACTTTTGCGATATCAATTAAAGAATCCGTACTTCTAGCAATAATTAAATCTTTTAAATCAATTTGACCAAAATAAGTTTCATCTTCGTTATGCAAATAAATCGTACCAATGTTATCGTTTTCCGGCGCTTCTTTTACAATTTCTCTCATTGCTTCTTTAATCGTAAAAGTCTTCGGAATTTGAATGAAGTTCGTGGTCATTTTAGAACCGACTTCATCTTCATCATAAGAAGAAATCATTTGAACATCGTAACGGGCTTCCTGATCCATTTGTTCTACGATGTCTTTTTTATCTTCTTCCTCTAATGTATCTAATACGTCAACCGCATCGTCTGCGTCCATTAATTCAATAATATCCGCAGCTTTATCATTTTCTAATTCAGCAATATAATCTTCAACATTATCGAGATAAGTAAAAATATCCGATATGGACTGATCGCCTAAAACATTATAAAGTCGTAATCTTTCTTCTTTCGTTAAATAAGCAAAAACACTCGCAATATCACTATCGTGATAATGCTCTAACTTTTCCTTTAATTCCTCGTTTGATTTCGTTTCCCGAATTAAAGACAAAATTTCTTCTGTTACTTTTTCCATTTCTTCCATTTTCATTTACCTCCTTTTAAAATTAAAAAACGCCACCAAAATCGGTAGCGGTCTTTTTTGAAATCATTCTCAAATCCAACGTGTGAGCTTCAACATCACAAAGCGATGAAATTGTATTAAAGAATGCCTTGATGTCGACATTCCTTGTTAACCTTCTCATAGTGTCTCCACTATTTCGCGGCAACAATCCGTATCTTTGTGGTAGTCTCGCCTACCGATTTACGCTTTTATTATAATGTTCTTATCTTGTTTTGCAACTATTTTTTTGAATTATTTTTTCTCGTGTTTCTTCTCTCTTTTTTTCTCCGATTTTATAAAAAAATAAGAATGTGCATTTTGTCTTTTCATAACTATACACATCCTTATTATTTTGTCTTATTTTTTCGTGTTTATTCGCTAATAAAATTTGATTATCTAAAACGACGATACATGGGGTAAGAAGAAAGCTTTTCGGAAAGTTTTTGATAATCGCTATAAAAGCCTTTTTTCTCAACGTATAAAGCTTGGTTGTTTTCTAGAATAAAGACGAAGAGATCTTTGTTTTCAATAATTTGTTGAAATTGGTCATAGTTATAAGTTAAAGCATTGGAAAAACCAAAAGACATAATGTTAACAACCATCTTTTCATCATAGAAAGTATATTCCATTTCCGTATGGTCGGTTTGTTCTACTTTTTCGGATTCTTGTAACGTCTTTTGGGTAGTTTGACTGAGCATAAAATGCAAAGCAATGGGTAAAGCGATAGCTACGACACCCGCAACCACGGCAATCCACCATTTTTCAATATATAAACCTAAAACAACGCCGATAATGGCGCATAACACCACTTCAACAGTCACAATTGTTTTACGGGTAGAATGCCAAAAAAGTTGTTTAGAAAAATTAATTTGTAAATCTAATGATAGTTTTGAGTGATTTCGAATTTCCATAGTTATTTCTCCTCCTTAGCATATCCATAACGTTGCATAAATTGGTTTTGCGGACAATCTAAATATAAAATGCCCTCAACAATACCGACGATGATAGGAACACCTGTCCAACAAAAGATTAAAAATAAAATACCGAGCAAAATATTTCCTAAATAAAATTTATGAGCTCCCACGCCACCTAAAAATATAGCTAAAAGTCCAGCAACGGTATGACTTTTTTCTTTTTTGGTTGAAGTAATGCTTGTATGTTCGACCGGACAACCACACTTCATACAAATCGTAGCGTTTTCTTCTAATGGATTTCCACAATGCTTACAGAACATATTGATTCTCCTTATTTTCTATCATTAGCACGATGAAGATATTTCTTTTCAAATTTTTCTTCCGAACAAGACAAATAAAGAATGCCTTCAACAATGCCAATAATTAAAGGGATGAACGTCCAACAAAAGATAGCGTATAATATCCAAATCAAACGACGTCCCATTAAAAACTTGTGCACACCAAAAGAGCCTAAAACAATAGCGATAATTCCAATAACAATGTGATAGTATTTGCTCATTTGTTGTATCTTTTTATCGCCATAACTTTCAATTCGAGTATCTTGCATTGCATTACCACTATGAGGAGATACTGGTGTTCCACAACGTGAACACTTTGTAGCGTTTTCTTCAATTTCATGACCACAATTCATGCAAAACATCAAAAAACACCCCTTTTCTTTTCAATGATTATTGTAAAAGAAAACGACCTCGTTGTAAAGAGAACAAACAATAAATAGAAATTGTGTTTTTATGACTATTCAATAATCTTTTTAAAGACTTCTGTACTCTTTATGCTTAAGAAAATTGGAATACCGATACCAAAAATTGCAATAATTTCTCCTAAGCCAACTTGTCCACACATAATCCAAAAATTACTTTCATACACTACGCTTAATTCTGCTCCTACGATAAAAGCGTTAGAAAGTACGGCAATACCCGCACCAATAAAGATATTTTTAATAAAATGTAATCCTAGGCAAGCAATGAGCGTGGCTAAGGTACCAAAGATAATGTCTACATATCCTAAGGGCGAAAAGCAGTTGGCGATTAAGCACCCTATAGTAATAGAAAAACAATAAATTGGATTATAAAAGCATAACAAGACTAATAATTCCGACACTCTCACTTGGATAGCACCAAAAGAAATTAGGGTTAATACCAAAGTTAAAGAAGCGTATAGTGCCATAACAATTGCCATTTTAGCAATATTTCGGGTACTAAAGAATTTTTTTTGATTCATTTAAAAAAACCTCCTTGTTTTTTATTTTTGAGATGGTTATGCAAGGAACATCTCAAACTATTGAAACTATAGTAGAACTTCTATTTTTTGTCAACGGTTAATTTTTTTAAAATATGTTCAACCAAACATTTTGCGACATTAACATGACTAATATTTTCAATTCCTTTAAAGAAAGCATTAGAATTCACTTCACATAAAATGGGTTCTCCGTTTTTTCCATATAAGAAATCAATACCACAATAATCTAAATGCAATTCTTTAGAGATTTTTTCTGCTAATTCAATAAATTTAGGAGAAATTTCGACAGGTCGAGCGTGCCCTCCTTGCGCTAAATTGCTACGGAAGTCATCTAAAGAATATCGTTCCATCCACGCTACTACATGGTTTCCAACCACCACCACACGGACGTCCTTTCCTTTACTTGAATCGATATATTCTTGATACAGATGTGGCTTATATAACAATTTTTTCTCTATTTTTAATAATTCTTCATGATTTTCGATAAGATAAACTTGTTGTCCTAAAGATCCATAACATTCTTTTGCAACGAGCGGATAAGAAAGCATCTTTTCAACATTTTCAATAAAGTGATTTTCTTTCTCTTCTTTATAGCATAAAGGCGCACTGATGGTTTTAGGCATAGGAATAGAAAGATTGGCTAAAGCAATATACGTTAGCATTTTATCATCACAAATTTCTAACCCATAAGAAGAATTAAATAAAGGAATACCCGCTTTTTCAATCATTCTTGCAATATAGATATCTTTATCTAAATTAATAATAAAATCATAGGGTTTTAAGGTGGTTTCTATATTTTGGTTTGCAATAAAAGCAGTGATTTCTGCGTTGGAAATCACATCGATTTCAATTTGATAGGCATGAAATTCCTCTTTTAGTCTCTCGACCTGATTCCACACACTATCATAAACTTTATACGCATTAATTAATATGGCACCTTTCATAGTTATTCCTTCTTTCCTTCTTATTGTAGACATTTTAAGGCATAAAAAAAAGACTCGCTAGAAAAAATTAGCAAGTCCTTTTTATTTTCTTATTTAAAATAACGATGTAAAACAGCTTCTAAAGCTTTACCATGACGAGCTTCATCACGGGCCATTTCATGGACACTATCGTGGATGGCATCATAGCCTAATTCTTTCGCGCGTTTAGCAATTTCCATTTTGCCAAAGCAGGCACCATTTTCTCCCGCTAACATTTTTTCAATGTTGGCTTTGGTATCGGCTAAAACTAAATCGCCTAACATTTCTTCAAAGCGAGCAGCGTGTTCAGCTTCTTCTTTGGCGATTTGTTCAAATAATTGTCCAATTTCTGGATAACCTTCACGGAAAGCTTGACGAGCCATGGCCATATACATACCAACCTCACTACATTCACCATTAAAGTTATTCTTTAATCCTTCAACGACCATTGCATCTAAGCCACTTGCAATACCAATACTATGTTCGGCTGGCCACACTAAATCGCCTTTTGGTTCTTCATAAACTTCTAATTTGTCACCTTTCGCTTTGCAGACTGGGCAAATGGGTTCTTCTCCTTCTTTAACTTCAAAAACTTGTCCACAGATTTTACATTTGTACTTCATAATTTTTTATTCTCCTTTATTTAGTTTTTTTTGCCACATTGGGGGCAAATCCCATGAATTAAGACATCATAAGAAGATACTTGAAAATGGAATTCATTGAATTTTTCGTTGGGTTCAACATCCACTGCGTCAACCGGAACATCAATAAACTCTCCACAAATATCACATTCAAAGTGATAATGATGAGGGCGCGCGACAATTTCATATACGCAGGTTCCTGATTTTTCCACTTCTCGAATTAAACCATCATCCTCTAATACTTTAATATTGCGATATAATGAGGCAGTAGGAATTCGTACTCCTTTTTTTAAAAGATATTCATTTAAATCTATTAAAGAAATATGTCCTAATTGATCGATGGTTTGATAGATAACTTTTCGATTCTCTGTCGTCCTTCTTTTCATATCTTCCCTTTCTATTAATGATAATTTTTCTCATTAACAACTATATTATAACATGGAGAAATCAAATTGCAAGCATTTTTATCTCTTATATTGAATATTTATTTTTTTAAAGTAAAATAATAAATAGTTGAACGTAGGAGGATAATAAAACCATGAAGAAAAAAGTCGGAAAAATTATTGGTATTAGTCTTGGTAGTGTTGTCGGTTTATTCTTAGTTACTGTTCTTGCTCTAGCTTGTGCTAGAAATCTCATGTATAAAAACTTTTTAAAAAACGCTAAAGAAGAGGTCAAAATTCCCGGTTTAGATGCGCCTTATTCTCCCCAAGGTTTAGCCTATGTTCCTGAAGATGATGCTTTCTTATTCACCGGTTATATGACGGATCATACAAGTTCTCGTATTTATATTAATAATAAGGAAAACAATGTGGGCATGGTTAAAATGCCAAATCTCAATGATAAGACCTTTACCGGTCACGTGGGTGGTATTGCTAAATATAAGGATTATGTTTACGTCGCTAATAATAAAAAGATTTATGTTCTTTCTTATCAACAAATAAAAGAGAATGCTTACAAAGCGGAAAAAGATCAAACACCACTAACGATGACTTCTTTCTCCGTTCATAACCAAGCTTCCTTTGTATTCGCTAACGAAGAAGGATTATGGGTAGGCGAATTCTATTTAAAGAATAAATATGAAACGGATGAATCTCATCATTTTAAAACTTCTGATGGAAGTCATAATAATGCTTGGGTAGAACATTATTCCTTTATGAAAAATGATGGTAATGATAATGAAGACGCTAAAGCCTATGGTTTAGCTTCCTTAACGCCTGATCAAATTGTAACCGTAAAACAAAAAGTTCAAGGGTTTGCCGTCGACGAACAAGGTCGTTTCATTCTTTCAACCTCTTGGGCTATTTTCCATTCTTATTTAACTGTTTATGAGGCAATTCAAGAAAGTCAAAAGGAAGATCGATTTGTTACCATTGATGATAAAGAAATTCCTGTCTATGATTTAAATTCTAAAAATCAAATTTCCATTACCCGCATGATGCCGATGAGTGAAGACTTAGATTACTATAACGGAAATGTTTATGTAAACTTTGAATCGGCTTGTAAAAAATATAAAGCCTTCAATCTTTACCCTACTTATTACGTTATGTCTTATTCTTTAAACAAATAGTGAAACTATTTTCATTATATGAAAGCGCTGTGAAAGCGCTTTTTTTCTTTTTTATGAAAAAAATTACAATTTTTTCTTGACGTGAGAAGAATTTTTCAATATTCTTTATACATATAAAAAGTGTATGGACACGTGATTTTTATTTATAATTAACAAAAATACCTCAATTAATTGAGATGTGTTTTTGCTATTTACAAATGAAAATCATATTTATCCAACCTTTTCTATATACTTTATTCATATCAATGAAAGAAAGGAAATACGATTATGAACAAAAAGTTAACTTTCGTTGCAATGCTAGCGATTGCTTTATCTCTCGGTGCTTGTAATTCTAAACCTGGTTCTAGCTCTTCAGATAGTGGAACTAATAATCCAACAACGAGTGTCACAGCACCAACAACATCTAGCACTCCAACAACAACTGCGCCTACACCAACAACGAGTGTGGTGCCACCAACAACAAGTGTTACACCAGATACATCTTCTGTAACACCATCTACATCGACTCCAGCACCTTCTACTTCTACTCCAACTCCAGTAGAAGAACATAAAGTAGTGCTTCCAGAGATTGATGGCTTATCAATTAGAGCTAGCAAGCTCACTCCTGAAGAAGGTGAAGAAGTTACTTTATATCTCTCCACTGGTTCTTCTAAACGTTTAGACGCTGTAACCCTAAATGGTTCTTCTTTAGAAATAAAAGAATCCAATCAAAAAGGTACAAAGATTTGTAAATTCGCTATGCCTGCTAATGCAGACGCAGTCATCGACGCAACTGTTGTTGATGTTTATGCAATTACCGTTGCTGATACTGTAAAAGATTCCTTTGGTATCGTTTGTGATGTTACTTCCGCTGCTGAAGGCGAAACTGTTACCTTTAAACCTGCTACTTATGCTGGTTATTGGTATAAAGCCGTTGTCGCTTTAGAAGATGACGTTGCTTTACAACCTAAAGATGACGGATCTTATTCCTTCACCATGCCAGGACACTCCGTAACATTATCTGCCACGACAGGTGAAAACGTGTATGCAGTTACATGGGATACTGAAGATTGTAATGTTCGCGTCTATCGTTTAGTACCAAGTACCTCTAACCCTGATAACATGCTACAATCTTATCTATCCCTTGGTGATGCGGTTCCAGTAGGTACTGAACTTCATATCAAAGTTTCTGACTCTGGTAAAAGAAGAACCGTTGATAAAGTACATTTTAATGGCGCTGAATTAGCAAAGAATTCTGATGATGAATATATTGTCACAATGCCAACTTATCCTGTAAATGTTGACGTTACAATGAAAGACCATATTCGTTATCTTTCTTATGAAGATTCTGAGCACTTTAGTGTAAGTTTAACGAAAAAAGTGACAAATAGCGATGGTCAAGAACAAGAAGTCGCAGCCTCTTCAGCTCTATATGATGATGTCATTTATATCAACACAACCGATAAGACACCGGACACCTTCCATAAATTTGTTGTTTCTTCCTATAAATTATTTTATGGCAATAGTTCTGAAGACATCTCCAAGACTTCCTCAAGTTATACCGTTAATGTAGATGGGGATGGTAGACATTACTTCAAAGTTGGAGACTATGATTATACCAAGGTTACCCTTACCGAAGTTGAGTCTGCCTTTAAAGGCACAAACGTTCCAGGAACGTATAAAGGGTATAAAGGCTACTACTCTACAACAACTACAGTCGAAATTAATGAAGATGGCACTGCTAAATTCGATGGTACCAAATATAAAAATGCTACGAATATGGAAGGAAAAGAAAATGCATATTCATTAGCACAAGACACAACATATAGTCCAAAAACAGCTTATATATTTGCAAATGAAAAAGAAAATTCTACTGCTTTATTAGTAGATGTTAATGGACCTGTTTTATCTGGTAGAGCAGAATCTTTAGTTGTTGCAAAAGGTTTAGGTGACTTTGATATGGACAACACCTTCACTTACATGCTTTTTGAGAGTAGTAAAGTGAAAAAACAATATTTCCACGTTGCTTATAGTAATGGTATTGTGGAAGTATATTACGATGATGAAACAGGAAACGCCTACTTTGATGTTACCGTCAATCACATCTCAGGTAATGGTAAGGCCGTTGGTGATAAAGTTGCTATTATGAATGGAGATTCCGTTTTAGCCACTTTTGAAATTACCAAAATTGATACAAAGAGCAATGGCTACCAACACACCGTAAAAGAAATTTCTTCTGATGGTTTGGAAGGAACTTATACCAAAGATTCTTCTACTCTTCTTTTAAATGGTTTTGGGGGAGCAACCTTAGATGGCGTTGCAGGAACTTATAAAATTGATGCTTCTGCTTCTAATAAGATCATAGTAACAATTAACGAAACTGAAACCGCCTATTTACTTGATTCAGAAAATCACACCTTTGCAGTTGCTGTTCTTCCAACGGATGGTTATGAAGGAACTTATAGTGGTGCGGATGGATCTTTAGTCTTGGATGGCTACGGAGTCGCTACTTTAGGTAGTGCAGAAGGCACTTATACTCTTCAAAATAACGTGGTTTCTGTTACTATTGGAGAAGCAACCCATACTTACAGTTTGAATAAAGATGATGGAACTTATTCTAGTTTGTCCCAATTTGCAAGTCTTCGATTTGCGGGTTCGTTTATCGACAATTTCAACAACGAGAATAATAATCTCTACCTTGATTTTGCAACTTCTCCTGTCATTGAAGGACAAATTCGTATTAACAATGCAAGTTTCTACTTCGATTTCACGGGAACATTTGATACAAGTACAAATAAGCTTTCATTAACGATTACCAAAGCAGTCAATGCTGAATTCGTTGACAAGGTTCTTGAAGCTACTGTAACTTTTGCGGATGATGGCTCTATTGACTCTATCACATTCAACACAAATCTCAACGATAGCGTGTACAACATTAGTGGTACAACCGTTACTCCAGTAGCTGCCTAATTCTATTATTTATTTTAAGTAACAAGTACCCTCAATTGCTTGGGGGTACTTATTTCGCACTTTAAGGAGATGATTCAATGTCAAAGAAAACAAGAATTCTTTTACTTCTTTGCCCTTTATTACTCGCTAGTTGTGGAGCAAATAGCTCGCTAGAAAATAAAGGTTTAAAAGGAGCGTTAGATACGCTAAGAAAGGCTCAAAATTATACGTTAACTTCAACATTATCAACTGGTGAAGTCACTAAAGCCTATTATACAAAATCCGCTATTTTAAAAGAAAATAATAGTGGTTCTGTAGGCTATATTCAAGATAAAAAAGGAATTTATCGAATTGATTTAGAAAACAAAGAATGGCTTCCTTCTGCTTTATTAAAAAATGATGAAGGAGAGTTATATTCTTCTTTATGGAAAAATGATTTTATTTATTCTTTTAAAGATTTTGATTTTTCTAAGCTTGAATATCAAGATGAAAATATTGCTTTAATTCATGATAAGATGAATCTCCTCACCTATTTAAATCTTTTAGATCAAGATGTAAATACGCTTTCCACGATTCAAAGTTTAAAAGTTGAAAAAGTGCAAACGGAAAATGCATTGACCTTTACTCTTTCCTATCGTGATCAAAAACAAATGGTCACAACTGTTTCTGAAGTAGGCTCTACTACAATTTCTACGATTGAAGAGTTCTTACAAAATGGTGGAAAACGTTATGTAAACACCAAAGAACAAGATCGTATGATCGATTTATTCTCTGGCTTTAATTATAAACGTCGGTGTTTAGATAATGATAACGAAACCGTTGTAGGTCACGAATGGTATAATCCTAATTATTTCTATGGAGAATGGGAAGCGGAATATCTAAAAGAGCACATCGGAGAAATCATGGAAATTGGTGTTGTTGGTGTTAAAAACAAACAATTTAACAATCAAACATTAAATGGCTCTTATTATTACTATTTAAATAGTCAAGGTATGAGTATTATCACCACTGCACCTGTCAATGAAAATCCAGATGTAACAAAAGTCTATAATTATCCAACTTATTTAGAATTATTTTCAAATTTCCAATATTTCAAAGAAGCAACGGATTATGAAGACACAATCTATACTCAAAATTTAGATTTAATGAATGACTTCTGCAACAATTTCCAAATTGCAGAAATACTTCAAACCAATCATTGTTCTTTATCGTCTTTAGAAATCTCTTATGATTTAAAAGAAAATAATAGTGAATGTGTTGTTGTATTTTGTCTTTATTATTATTATAATAATCAACTCGGCGCATTTATGTATCCATTCGTCGAGTTTGGAAATAGCAATATTGCTATTGTCGATTATTTCTTAAACAATTAAAAAGGACGTGATTGATAATGAAAAAAACAAAATTATTCTTTAGTGCATTACTTGCACTCACCTTATTAGGAGGTTGCTCCAATACACCTTCTTCTACTTATGAAGTCATTACAGTTCCAAATGGCTATGAAGTTTCAACCCAAATTAGCCTCAATGGTGAATTAATTGATATTTCCGCTGGTGAGTGGTTAACCGTTGGGTTTGAATATACTTTTTCCTTCACTTTTACGAATGAAAATGCTGCAGAACCTATCGTAACTAGTTCTAATGAATCCGTTTTAAAAGTTGTGAAAGAAGGCGCTTCTGCTTATAAGCTTCAATGTTTAAAAGCAAGCGACGCTATTTTAACCATTAAAGAAGCTGATGAATATGAAAGCCTCCACTATCGTGCAGTCGTTCATGTTCATGACCCAATGAATTTAAATGAAGCCAAACAATTCTTAATGGACACAAGCTATTTTGCTTGTACTACCGTTTGGTGGACGGGTGGCAATTATGAATTTATCTTTACTAGCGCTGATAGTTTCTCAATGAATCTATTAAATGATTCAAGTCTTATCGTTGAAAGTTATTCAGGAAATTTTGAATTTGCTGAAGAACAAGGCGATGAATATGTTTTCAATATTAGTAACATTCAAATCGGCGATGGTTCAATTAAACTTACAAGTTTCCGTCTCTTTATGAATGGCTATCAACTTGCCGTTCTAGATAGCAAAGGCTTATTTGGTTTCTTTGAACCCACGAATATTTAATAAAGAAAGGAAGATTATTTTATGAAAAAATCAATGAAAAATGTTGCTCTTTTCGTTCTTGCTGCTAGCTTATTAGGCGCTTGTGGAAATAGCAATAATCCAAGTGGAAACACTCCCAACTCTTCAAACACACCTAACTCATCTAATATTTTAGATGAAGAATATGCCATTGTTGTGCGTAGTGTAACCGGTGTAACAATTACCGCTGATAAACAAAAAGCTAAAGCCGGTGAAACCGTTACTCTTACCGTTCACGTTTTAGATGGTTATACTTTAAATTCTATTACCATCAACGACAAAACAGAAGCTACTAAAGTTTCAGATACCGAATACACCTTCGTTATGCCTTATCAACAAGCCATTATCCGTGCGCGTTTAGCCATTGAAGGTGATGTAATCATTTCCGGTGATCTTTCTATTAAACTTACCGCTGATGAAAATGGCGTTTATTCTGCTAAAAATGTTAAAGTTGAAAATCAAGCTAACCTTGCTTACTTTGTAAAAGGTAATGACGATGCCTCTTCTAAATTAAGCGTTATCCAAATCAATAACTATAAAACGAATGCTGATGTCCAATTATATAATGGCACAGATAGCAACATTTCCTTTACTTTAGCAGGAAATGCCTATTATGATTTCTATTATGATCCCAGTGATGCAACTGAACCTTGCTACATTCAAAGAGTGGGCTTAATTCACGCTCCAGAGAATATTTCTCAATTCCAATCTTTATTATCAGGTAGAATAAAATCCGATCCTACAACTTATCCTACTGGGGTAACTTCTGTTAGTTATACTTCTACCAAATCTAATGATGATTATCATTGGGATTTATATCAAAACGCTTCTTATGCCACAGTTAAAACTTTAGGTACTGAAACTGAAAAAGCCTTTGATTATCGTAAATTAGATGGCGATTTATTAACCATTGTCGATACGTATGTAGAAAGCACTTATGATGATTCTAGAGCAGATGATAATAAGAAAATATCCGCTAAATATAGTGTTGTAGATGAATACCAAGATGGCTATAGTTCTTATCAACGTTTAGCTAAAGACGCTGAATATGAAGCGAATCGTTATTCTCATGATGTATATTCTATCGATCGCAATATCCATTATGGTTATCGTACCGGTTTTGATACCGAATTCAATGATACTTTAAAGAGCTTTGATCGTGCCTATTCTTATAAGACCAATGATGATGGTACTTATACTGTTAACATCCAATCTTGGAAAACCACAGCCCCAGTGACCGATTCTTCTTCTGGAAGTACTTATGGTAAAAAAGAACATTTAACCTATGATATTGAAATTACCTTCAATAAAGCTGGAAATCTTTTAAGTGGTTCTTACGTTGAAAAAACTTATGATGATAAAGCTTATGACTTTGATAAAGATGCCTTCCTTCCTAATGGTGAATTACAATTTACTTTAAATGAAGAAATGCACTTTGCATACACATATGGTGAAGCTAAATCTGGAACTCCTTCCTTCAATACTGATCCATATTTTGTAAAATCTATCGACTCTTTCTCTATTGAAAAAACAGGTTTAGACAAAAACAAAATCGCTTTAGAAGATCGCGTTAGTGAATATGTCGTAGCCAGTTACTCTCCTGCTACTGCTTTGGACACCTGGCAATATGGTATTATTTCTTCTAGTAACACTGCCGTTATTGGACCAAGAAGCGTTAACGAACCATTACTCTTCGTGGGAAAATCTGCTGGTACTTCTACTCTTACATTAGGTAATTATACTACAAATAATGTAACCAAAACCGTGGATGTCACCATTGAAGACGACTATCGCGTCATGCAATGGTATATGTCTCCAACCGATGGAGATTATGATAATATTCTTGCGGCTAGGGCAACCATTTTAGCAAACACTGTAAGAGAAGTTTATTGCTATGCTTCCAAGTTAACTTCAATTGATGTTCCGTTTACTCCTGTTTCTAGTAATGAAACTTACTTAAGAGTGAGTAAAAATGGCCAAAAACTTGTTCTTGACGCTACTGGCGCTAAAGATATAACTGAGGCAGTTACAGTCAACGTCACAATTCAATCTCCAAAATATGAAGAGGGAATAAAAGAAGAAGTATTTAGCATCACCATTAACCCTAACAACACAAAAGAGGAAGGAATTGTTGGTGTTTGGACAGGTATTGATGCTTCTAACTCCAATCAAACTGTTACTTTAACGTTCAATGAAGATGGCACAGGTTCTTTAGTTACTACGAAAAAAGGATCCTTTACATTTAATTATACCTTTGATAAAAATAGTGGTACCATTCGTTTTAGCAAACTTTCTGACTATGAATTAAACCTCTTAATTAGTTATGATGGTGGTAAAGACGAAATTAAATTATGTGCATATACCCATGGTTGGTATGATGAATATGAACAAGATGTTGTTGGTTCATATTTAACCGATGCAGATGGTTATGATACTGGCACAGTTTATGTTACCTTAACTCGCTAATTTATAAAAGTTGAAAAAAAGAGAGATTTGCAAGATTCTCTCTTTTTTATTTTTCTCATTTACAAAGTTGAATGGACAAGGAGCGAAAATAGAAGACAAAATTACTTTCATTAGCAACCATAAAATAATTTGCACCATTTAAGTTATATTTTCCGTTTGTTTCTTCTATCTTGGTTCTATTTTCATTTTCATCAATCGCATATACTGTAACTTTTCCGCGATATGGTTCTTCTTTAACATTTACTACATCAATGGCAATGGATTCAATTCCTTGAACAACTGCAACTTTATTTCGTAAATAGCTTACACTTTTCTTCATTTGAACAATATATTCACCATTGATTTTAATTTTTGCCATACTCACACTATTCAACTGAATGCCACCATAACCAAATTCAGTATCTTGATAACCTTCACCTGCATCTTTAAACCATTGATGCGTAATTACAACATCTCCTTCTATTAAAGGAGGATTTGTACCATTATAACGAATCAAAATATGAAAATAAGGATTATCATAAAGAAATTCAATTTCATAATTTTGTTGACTAGCAAAATAAGGGGTTGAATCAGTTCCATCGACCATATTCCATCCCTCATTCACTAATAACTCGCGATAAGTAGTCACGCATTGATTACTTTCTTGAGGAATATATAACTCAATTTCGTATTTTTCTTGGTTAGGATAAATATAATATTCATTGGCTTCAAATCTAGGAATTTCAACTTCATAACCAACGACAGAGGCAATCGCCTTTAATGGCCACGAAGTTGCTTTTCTAATTAAATAAGCCATCAAACGTAATTCTGAATTTCCTTCGTTTACTTTATAGTTCGCTATTTCTACTCGAATTTGAGATTCATCGCTTTTACTTTTTTCAAATGTTGTAATTTGATTATCATATTCATCGAATGAAATTTCTCCTTGTTTAAACCCATTTTCTAATAACACATCACGATAAGAAGCCGCATGTCCATATTTTGCTGGATCACGAACATAAAAAATGAACGTTCCATCTTCATCTTCAAAGCTTTCATCCACATAATATTCAGTAAATACAGCAAAAGGTAATCTTTCACCAATCGCTTTTTCCATGTTGCTAACAGAATCTGCTCTCCAGTCCGTTATCGGCTCTGGTTTCGTTGATTCAGGTCTCTCAGTTGAAGAGTCTGGAGTTACCTCACTTGTTAAGGGATTGTTCGAACTATCTTTGTTCGTAGTGGAATTCACATTTCCTTCTCCACAACTACAAAGTAAAAATAAACATAGACCAAAGATTATTTTTTTGTTTTTCATCATTCTCTCTCCTTATTTTTATAAGCATAACTTTGACGAATTTCTAAAATCTCGCTTGGAAAGAAATAAGAATAAAAGGCATCCATTCCTTCTTTCGTTTCTTTCATCGTGAGTTTTTCTTTTTGAATAGGATAGAAAAGAATTTGATAAGGAACGTTTTGTGTGCTCGTTTCAAAATGCGTATGAATTACGCCCGAACGAAGATAGAAGGCAATTCTTCTCTCTTTTAAATGGCGGGTCTCCACGTCTGAAAGCATCGGATTTTCTACTTCTAACAAAACGCCATCATAATCAAGTAATTCTTCTTTCATATGAGTAAGAATTTTTTCACCTAAACCATGACCGCGATAAGAAGGATAAACCGCAAAATAATCTAAAAGAACTAAAGAACGATTCTTTAAAGATGAAAGAATGGTGTACGCTACCGGAAGATGATTTTGTTTAAATAACAAAACAATATAGTTATTTTCTCTCATCAACTTCTTCATTAAAGAAAGTGGTTTTACTTCAGCTTCAGGAAAATCATAAATGATTCTTTCTTGATAAAGCTTTGCTAATTCCTCTTCATTTAATCGTTCTATCACAATCTGCATTCTATCTCTCCTCGCTTTTTATATTGTATCATAGATACAAAAATAAAAAAGGCTCTTTCTAAAAAGAGCGCATTTTTCATTTCTAACGAGCTTTCTTCCAATCAAAAGGAAGAAGTTCTTCTAATTTTACCACTTTATCATTATCAATCATAACTAACGTTTCCATATTTCGTTCATCGACTTGACTAATGAGTTCACGGCACCTTCCACAAGGAGGATAAATCATACCATGTTCACTGATGGATACAATCTTTTCGATATGCGTTTCTCCATGGGTAAGCATTGCACTGATAGCAGCGTGTTCAGCACAAAATCCAATCGAACAAGAGGCATCAATACATACACCTGTATAGACGTTTCCTTGATCGGTTACTAAAGCGCATGCAACATCACCAACTCGGATATGCTTAGATAAAATACGAGGCTTTAAGACTTTCTTCGCTTCTTGACATAGAATTTCAAAATCAATCATACTATTTCTCCTTTCAAAGGTGGAAAAGTCATTATAAACGCTTTTTCTTTTTTTGTCTAGTTTTTTTAATTTTTTATAAATACTGTAGTGTTTATCTTCATTATCACAAAAAAGAGTGATGTATCCTTTTTAGGATACACCACCCTAGATTTGAAAGATTCACATATTTAGAAATCAATACCACCCACACCATCAATCAATCGAATATAGCCTTTCTGTGTTTCTTTCATAATAAACACATAAGAACCATAGCCATTACTAGATGGTTTAGCGTAGGTTTCATTACCTTTTGAGGAGGTTCCTGAAAGAGAATATCCAGACTCAACTAAACCATTTACGATATCCATATAGGTTTGTGTTAAATTAGAGGAATAAACAAATACATCAAATTCATAATAATAACCATAATATAGATAATCGTATTTCACATTATCATCAGCAGCAGGCCAAGATTCTACTCTCGTATCGCTAACTGTGAAATTTACTTTAAAGCTTCCACCTGGATTTAACGATTCCAAATAATGAGAGAATGCATCTAAATTGTTCTCATATTTTGTGGTCATTGGTTCTGTCGCTTTATAAATTAAGATTTCAATACGATTCGTAAATTCGTCATGTCCGGTAAAGGTATAGTCACTTGAAGCATACATTGCCATATCTAAGAAGATTTTCTCATTACTTCCTTCAATTTCTTTATAAAGAACGTAATGGTTAGATCCTCTTGTGTTATAAGTATAAACCTTATTACTATCATCTCTAGCGGATTTAAAGCCTTTATCATTGATATAGCTAGAGCGTAAAGAAGCAAAGCAATCTTCACTTACATCCATCGTAATGCAGTTTAAATAACTATTCGTAAACACATTACCCGCATAACTTGGAAGTTGATAATAAGCCATATCTGCATCTTTTACATGATCTAATGTAATAAAATCATTGACATCAAAATAAGGAATATTTTCGGTGATTTTTTCTTGGACTTTTACTTTATAAATCATTTCGCCTTGATAAATCCACATGTGAAGAGATTTTTCACCTTCCGAGAAACTTACTTCTTCTAAAAGAATGTCAACGTAAACATCACCCATCTTATAGATTTGATGACGACGGTGATAGTTATCGTTGATTTCATTATAGAGTTCAAAACCAAATGACTTCATATTTTGGATTTCTGTATCAATTAAATCGGTAGATAAAGAAGATGCATTATAATAAATACCTTGCGTTTTTCCTTCTTTTCCATAATTTTGTTCAATGGATAATCCCGAGACTCCACCAAAGCTAAAGCAACTAAAGGACTCAGTGTTAGGAAATGGGAATCCTTTTAAACTAAATTGTTTTTCGACTTTTTCACTCGGGGTTAAATGCTTGGAAATGATACTTTCTGAACCATATTCGAGTTGCACTCTAAATGTATAATAAGGATTAAAGCGAAGAATCATATGTTCTAGAGAAACTTCCTCTGCTTCATTATTTTCCGCATTATAAAGACCAAATTGTTTTAATTGATTGAGTGCTTCTTGTTTTTCTTTTAAAGGCATTGTGCTAGGAAGAATCAGTTGCATATGATAAACTAGATTTTCTTCTGATTCAAAGCTAGGACAAATTAAGTTAATGATTGCGCGCTGATTCTCTTCTACTGTATCTGGCAAGCTTTCCACATATGCATAGGTAGAATAAACAGAATCTGCGTAAACTGGCGTTTGTGAGAAAATGTAAGCGGCGTAATAGCCACCACCATAACTATCAACAATGCGTTCTTCATCAAAGAGAGGATAATATTCTTCTTTTCCTATCGATGTATAACTTGCATCTATGAGTCGCCCCGTAAATCTTTCTTGGGTAACTTTTCCTGTCACTTTGATTCTTTCACTAATTTTCGGTAATGTGTCCTTGTTTTTTAAAGTCACTTGTAAACCAATATAGCCTGTTACATTACTTTCTGTAGCGATAATCAAATTGTTATTGAAATCATAAGATGCAACAACGCCTTCGACTTCAACCATTTCACCTTCATAGAAGAGATGATATTCTTCACCTACTTGTGAACCTATTTTTAAATCCACTAAACGAAGGTTAATCATTCTACCTTCTTTATTCCATAGATTATAAGCTTCAAATGATGCGATATCAAAATGATGGAAAGAAACTTCACCCACTGAGTAAGCTTCTTCTAAAGATTTTTCATAGGAGCGGAAAGAAGCTAAGCGACCATCCGTTCCTAACTCAAGTTCAAAATAATTACAATACGTAAAAGCGCGATTTTGGAAATAATCTTTTAAATCATAAGCTAAATCTTTTACCGTACACATATAAGTCTTTTCATCCTTCTTAGAAAAGTCATCTGTGTACTTTTTTAAAATATCTAAAAAATTAACGGAATAGATTAAATCTTTATCTTCTTTTCTGCCCGCTCGACCATGTACATCCATACCAAAGCGATAGGTTTCTTCTACTTCTAAATAAGTCCTTTCAAAACTATGATAATAATTTGGATCTTCGGGTAAAAGAATATAATTCTCTACGCCCGGCGCATAGTAATAGAGTTCTGGAGAAATGATTTGATAAGTATAAGAATAGCCCATACCTGTTTCAATATCCATTTGATACTCATCGCTTGTATTTTGTATTGCCTCTTGAAGAGACGCTGCTATATAAGTACTTGTCGATGATGGTTTAGAGCCACAGGAAGCTAAACTACCTAATAAAATCATGAGTGAGACATATTTTTTTAATTTTTTTGTTTTCATTTTTATTTACCCCCACGATATTCAATTGTAAGTGTAGCGTATTCTTCATTCATTTGTTCTACTTTCAAAGTAAAACCAATATCTTCTTTTGAATTCCATTGTCCGTTTAATAAATAGGCGGAGGAAGAAGAATCAAACACATCGCCTACTTGGAATAATGAATCGTTATCCGCACTGACTCCACTTTGTAATTGGTTATACGGCTTATTTTCAACTAACGCTACTTGTTTATAACGACCTTGACGAGAAGCATCGGTTCTAGAATCTTTATTGTTATTCGAAGCGCCAATTAAATAATACGTACCTTCATCATAAGTTTCTGGAATTTCATCCACATATTCATCAAATAAAATTGTATAGGTTTCATTACTATAATGACACCTTGCAATTCGACTATCCACATGATAAATCTTTATGCCTGATTCGGTAAAACCTAAAGGACGATTTTCATAAGGATTTTTAGCATCTAATTCATTTAATCCAGTAGGTGTATAATATTCAATTAATAAATATTCATCCATAACCGAATGATTCCAATTGGTATTTAATAAAATAAATTGGTTCGTATTTTGAAAAGCTGGTAAATCAACTTTAATCTTTTTATTCTTTTTAAAGTCATAATAAGTGGGTTCTACCCAGGATAACAACATTTTAGAATAAGGATCATGATCCGAAATATTATAATCCATCATGGAATGACCACCTAACGCTAAGTTATAGTTATCACTTGGATAATAATCTCTTAATCCTAAAAGGTGTCCCGTTTCATGGATAATGGTATGTGCATCGACGTCATAGCCACCTCGATGAAAGAAATCAATGCCACACCACATATGGCGGAAGAAGGTTGGCCGTTCTATATTGCTTTCAGTTGCAAAATTAGCGACCCAAGCCCAAAAGTTACCTGTTCTTTCAGAAGTAGGAGTAGAATAAATAAATACAACGCCATCTACATAACCATCATGATCTTGATCAAAACTTTGAAAATATTCATTGCTTATACTTTCTTGATCCATAAAATATTGCGCAGGAACACCTGGAAAGTAGTTTTTATCTTTTGTCATTTCTTCAATCGTATAAGGTACTTTTAAAACATCGGTAACTTCCCCTTCAATATGAAGCTGATTCATACTACTTTTTTCATAGAATTCTCGTACAGAATAATAATTTTTTCCTTCACTTGTCGATAAGTTATCGGCAAAGAAACCTTTTTGAATTCTCGTTAAATCCTCTTCGTTAAACTCACGTTCTCCTTTAAATTCAACAGGAATCACTAAAAGTTTTTGATTGCCTAAAGCGGACATTGATTTTGCCTCTTTAAACTCATCGGTATTTTTTAACACTAAATTCGTATTGGTTATACTCTCAATCGGAGAAATTGCGCTCCCACAAGAAGTGAGAACGCAACATAATCCAATAAGAATTCCAAACATTTTCTTTTTCATATTAGAATTCTGATTTCGCTAAAGTAAAGGAATAGTGATTACCTCCATAAGTAAAGGAAATAGAAATAGAGGTAAGATCTTTATTGACAGTAAAATTCAATGGTAAATCAACAAATGGATTTTCCGTGTAACTAGATGCGGTCAAAGTTCCTTTATAACCATCATCTGCAACTTCTAAAGCAAAATTGCAAGAAAGGTTTTTATATTCACTATAATCACTCTTGCTCATTGATAAAGAGGCTTCTTTGTTTTCAAAGAGTGTGAAATTTAAAGAATAATCTCCACTCGTGCCATTCCAAGTACCACTCACTAAAAATTCAGGTGTCACTTTGGCCATTTGCTTACCATCGTTATCACCAGCAACATATAAGAAGAGTGTATAATCAAAGGACATTTTGAATTCAAGATTCATTTCATCTCCAGAAACATGCGTTAAGCTGAAGGTATAGAATTTTTCACCTTTGGTAATGGTATAACTTGCTTGTTCCATTTGATTATTGATACGATTTTCAATCTTCACATTGCCCGTCATGCCATCATTTGCTGGTTCAAAAGTTACATAGTATTTTAAAGCGGACATCTCTTTATTGGCAAAGTCACTTGCTAATACATCTTTTAAAGAAGGCGCAGTTTCTGCTACGATGTGCACGATTTCTTGAACACTATCTTTGACCGCACTCTTTAATAAAACATCATAAGTTCCAGCTTTTAGTGGAGTAAAGCACCACATATCGCGTGCTGGCATCACTTCATTCAATTGGATAGATTTTTTTGTTAGTTGATAATCTGCAGTATCGACGCCGTCTAAGCTCGCTACAAGTTCTTGATTTGCAGCAAAAGGATCGACCGTGGCATTCAAAACATATTCTACACCAACATAACCTTGAATACTTCCGCTATAAGAATAAGCGGTTAATCCTTGCGGTCCATCCACGGAATAAGATACGTTAATTCTATTGGGTTGCGCTTCAGTTACTTTAACTTTAAATGTCTTAGTAACATTTTTTGACTTCACTTGAACTTTATAATCTCCAACTACTGAACTACTGATTGAAATTTCATTAGAGAAGGATTGATAGTTCGCATTCAATGAAGCTTCATTACCTTCTAATACACTCACAGCAATCGAATCAAAGTTGAAATTAGCGGTCTCTGGTAAAACATTTGCTAATGAGATTGAAGCATTTGATTCTTTTTCAACTGAAACAACCGAATCATCACTCAATTTTTCATTATTATAAGTTAAATCAAAACTGGTCGCATAAAAGTCATCTAAAGAAATTGGATTTACATAGCTTCTTGTTCCTTTTACTTGTTCAATCTTATACTTTTTTGTACTACTTGCGGTAGCGTTATCTAAAAGTTGAATCACTTTTAATTCGTCATCGACCATGAAACTGGATTGATTATAAGAAACGATTTCCATATCTAAGGTTTTTACTTCATTACTCTCTCCTAAAGAGAAAGAAGAATTAACGACCAAGTAATCATAAGTATCTAAAGAAGTGAAATATCCAAAAGATAATTCATATTTACCACTAGACAATTGATACTTCGCATCTTTATTCACATTCTTTTTCACATAATCAACAAGTCCTTCTAAAAGGCCTTCTGTTCCATATAAAGTCGGTTCATTATATCCTAATAAATTACGATAAGGATACTGTACTTTATCATACGTTTCCCATGGCTTAGAAATGGAACCATCCGCATCTTTTTGAACTGCCACAACCGCATGTCCTTCATCTTCCATTAAATACATCTCTTGTGGATTCATATTCCAATCAAAATCAGTGTAATGTAAGACATCCCCATTTTTATCTTTTCCAAATTCAAAAGGCATAACTTTATGGGTTGGATCTCCATAAGAATTCGATTCGTCGAGTGTAATTGTGCCGCTAGCTATCGAGTCGGCTTTTTCCTTTGCACTGGCTACTACGCTTTCTAATTTTTCTAAAGTTAATTCACTATCGCCTGAACTAGATGTGCCTGGTAAAACACTCGTGGTAGGCTCTGGTGTGTTGGTTGTTGGTTGAGATGAACTCGTAGATGTAGAACTAGACGATGGCGTTCCTCCACATGACATCAATAAAGAACCAAACGCTAAAACATACAATATTTTTGATTTCTTCATAACAAATTTCCCTCCTTTTTAAAATACATGTTATGATTGTTTTCAAATTTTCATTCCTACTGAATGATGAATAAATATTTTAAAAGTCATAATAATTAAAAAGACTCCTCCCTTCTTTTTAAAAAAACAAAAAATGATAAGCATAAAGCATGCTTCTTTTTCGTTAAAATTATCGTCATAGGATAACACTTCCCGAATAAATTTGAGAATATTATATCATGAAACTAGGTCATTGCAATAGTTTTTTCTTTTTTTATTAGCATAAAAAAACTTCTAGCCTTTATCACTAGAAGTTAATATTTTATTCATCTTTACTTGCTAAATAGGCAGTGGCCCATGCCCACATTAAATTATATCCGCCACATAAAGCATCCATATCTAACATTTCACCTAATAGATATAATCCCTTTTCTTCTTTAGAAGCAAAATTTTCATTGACTTCATTTAAAGAAACACCACCTACAGTTACTTGTGAAGTGGTAAAAGAATAGAAATCAGAAACATGTAAAATAAAGTGTTTCGCTTCTTTTATAATCTTTCTTTTCTCTTCATCGGTTTTCTTTCCTTTCGTTTGCGTTTTCTTTTCTAATAAACGAGCTAAAGAAGAAGGAAACGTACCATCTAAATAAGGATAACCATGATTTTCTTTTTCTTTCAATTTTTCATAAGCACTTTCTTCATCCCATTCCGGTAATAAATCCAGTTCAATATGGCATAAAGAAGGATCTTTTAAACGAGCGATATAAGAACTTGTGTTCATGATAACAATACCACTTACACCATCATTTTTAAATTGAACTTCCCCACATTCATCATGGATTTTTTCATTCTGCTTATAAAGTGTAACCTTCGCATAATAGCGTAATCCTTGTAAACTAGAAATGTCTTCTTTTACCTTTAACCCTACTAATCCTGGATAAAAGGGAGAAATTTCATAATGATGCGCCTTTAACATTTTCACCCAAGCCCCATCACTTCCTAGCTGACTAGAAGAGGCACCACCTAACGCTAAAACTAAGCGGTCAACTTCTACATCCTTGTTATCAAAATGAAGAAGAAAGCCATTTTCTCTTCTTTCATATTGTTTTAATTCTTTTTTCGTCCATATTTGAATATTTAATTTTTTAATCCAAAAATTAAAAACATCCATGACCGTTTTCGCGCTTAAGGTGCGCGGATAATATAATTCTCCTTGCTTAATTGTATCTAAACCTAAAGAAGAAAAAACCTTTTTTAAAGTGGATAGCGGAACTCTTTTAAACGCTCCTTCCGCTTCTTTATAGTTAGAATAAGCGTCTAAAAATTGAGCGGTTTGTTCATGAAAAAGATTGCATCTTCCATTTCCGGTAACATAAATTTTCTTACCCAATCGATCTTCTTTATCTACCAAAATAACTTCGTCTTGAGGAAATTGTTTTTTTCTTAAAATTGCATAAAAAATACCTGAAGCACCTGCGCCGATGACCGCTACTTTCATAACATTTTCCTCCTCACTTATTTATGTATATATATTATTACATAAAATTAATTATTTTTTATATTGAAATCTTAAAAATAAGAACTATAATTAAAAACGTTTGTGAGGTGTTTTATAATGACACAACTATTTCAAGTATTAACAGAATCAAATAACAAACCTTTTGAATTGTTACTTCCTATTGCTTTGATTCTTTGCTTATCCAAAGTATTAAGTATTTTATGTAGAAAGATTAAACTCCCTCAAGTGATTGGTTTCTTATTAGCAGGTCTTCTATTAGGTTTAATTACTTTTATTCCTAAACAAGGTGTATTTACCGATTACACGAAAGAAGGCTTAGACTTCTTAGGAAAAATCGGGGTAATTCTTATTATGTTCTCTGCTGGTGTAGAAACCGATATTAAAAGTATCAAAGCTACTGGCGTTGCGGCAATTATCATTACATTACTCGGTGTAATTGTTCCTTCCGCTCTTGGTTTCTTAGTGGCTTTCTTATTCTTCCCTGACGCTGATATATTTAGCAATATCTTCTATGGAATCATTCTTTCAGCAACATCGGTTTCTATTACTGTCGCAACATTAAAAGAATTAGGAAAGCTTGATTCTAAAGTAGGTACTTCTATTGTATCTGCCGCTATCTTAGATGATATTATTGGCGTTATCTTACTTTCCTTAGTTTTATCTTTAGGTAATCCTTCTTCTAGTGCTGAATCCGCTAATGTGTGGAAAACCATTGGTTTAATGGCCGCTTATTTCGTCTTAGCGTTTGGTCTTGGTATTTTAATTAAAAAGTTCTTCCAATGGATGGATGAACGTTATCCACACCATCGTAGAATTCCTATCTTTGGGTTTGCTGTTTGTTTCTTCTATGCTTTCGCTGCTGAAAAGTGGTTCGGTGTAGCAGATATTACCGGTGCTTATATTGCGGGTATTATTATGAGTCAAACCAAATCAAGAGATTATATCGACCGGCGTGTAGAAATTGAAACATATATTCTCTTTGGTCCTATCTTCTTTGCAAATATCGGACTTATGATGTATCAAGGTTTTGAAATGAATGATTTAAAATTCTTATGGTTCGGTTTAGTTTATGTATTTGTCGGTATTTTAGGTAAAGTGATTGGTGCTGGTTTAGGCGCTAAAATATGTCGTTATTCCTTTAAAGATTCTCTTTCTGTTGGTATTGGCATGATGGCTAGAGCTGAAGTCGTCATCGTTTGTACCCAAAAAGGTATCGATAGTGGTTTAGTAAAAGCGGAACTCATGCCTTTTATTCTTTTATTAATCTTAGTAACTTCTTTCTTGACTCCAGTGTTCTTAAAATCTTTAAATGCAAAAAAAGAAACAAAGCAAGAAGAACCGGTTATGATAACAGAAGAAGAAAGCAAAAAAGGGGCTGTTGAAAAACCTAGATAAAAA
>ENA-OOZQ01000234-OOZQ01000234.1-human-gut-metagenome-genome-assembly--contig:-NODE-234-length-47954-cov-5.134116_pt1 | contig 47954 bp, 43 predicted proteins | sample MGYA00241188_ERZ501399 | MGnify/ENA primary metagenome ERZ501399 (study PRJEB25962, sample SAMEA2042658) | human gut metagenome | biome: human gut; feature: human-associated habitat; material: faeces... | reverse complement strand
TTTTGGTTTTCACCCATTATTTGACAAAGAGCCATTATTTTTTGTTATTAACTAAATGTAGCTTCAAGTCTACCAGTATTAGTAGTAAATGTTACAGTACCATTGAAAGCACCATTATCAGTTTGTTCATTATTTGTATTATTAATATAAACAATTATATAATAAGTTTTTGATTGACCAGCCGTAAATGTTGTATTTGCTTCAAGTGAAGTAGCAGTTCTACAAGTAGAAGCATCAGTTACACTTACATTACTAGCCATTACTGCACAAGTAATATTTGGTGTACCTGCTCCTTCTAGTTTAGTAATACCACCATTTAATGTAACAGAAGCAGTACTATCATTTTTAACTATTATTTTATAGATTTGACATACTGAATATCCATTTTTATCTATACAAGATTTAGTAGCATCAAAAGAGTTTCCACCACCATATCCTTTAGCAGCAGTAGTAAGCATAGCAGGTGTATTAGTAAGTGGTATTAAATTACCACTAGCACTAGTACTCTCTTTTGTAACTGATAAAGATAATCCTGCACCAGCAGCAGTACCTTTAATTACGTTACTATTAGAAGCACTAGCAACATAGTAAGCATAAGTTGATCCAATTATTGCTACTACTAAAACAGCAACTCCAATTATTGCAAACAAGAATGATTTATCATTTCTTTTTTCTTCCATTTTTCTTCCTTCTTTCTATTTTATTTTTTATTATGAGAATGTAGCTTTAAGTTCATTACCTGCGGTACTAGTAGCAGTAACAGTACCAGCAAACGAACCAGAGTCAGTTTGTGGACTATTTGTATTCTTTAGTAATACCATAATATAGAATATTGTACTACTATTATTAGCAGGTACAGATACATTAGCAGCAATACCAGTAGTACTTCCTTTTATAGAAGTAGCAGCAGTAACACTAATTTGACTAGCCATTTTAACAACATCTATATTAGTAGGTCCAGTAAGTGATGTTACACCAATATTATAATTAACTACGTTACTACTTGTATTTCTCAATGTAACACTATATATTTGACATACAGTATAACCATTCTTATCTTTACAAGCATTATTAGCATTCCAACTAGTACCAATAGCAGTACCAGACCAGCCTTTAGCAGCATTAGTAAGCATAGCATTAGTCATATCTATTGGTATTAATGCCCCACTTGCATTACTAATTTTAGATACCGTAAGTACTGCACCACCACCAGCAGCAGTACCTTTAATTGTTGTACTATCAGCAGCACTAGCAACATAGTAGGCATAAGCACTACCAGATACAGCTATAACTAAAAGAACAACTCCAACTATAGCATATATTAAAGGTGCATTATATTTTTTTACTTCTTCATTCATTGCTTTTCTTCCTCCTATCATACACAATAAAAGTATAACAAAAATAAAATCAAAATTCAATAGTCTTTACATTATTTAATATATTTTTTTCCATCTATATCAATAAATATATCATCATTAATACCAGGTAAATTTAAATCAATAATATCTTTATCTTTCTTAATTTCTTCTTTTTTCTTCTCACTAATAGAGTTCTTCTCTTCTGTATCAAATATATTATTTTTATAATTAATTAAATTCTTATTCTCTTTAAATAATTTATTTCTATTTACCTTACTAGGATCATAACTATCTACTATCCAAAATTCATATAATATCTTTAATATAGGTATAGTCATAACAGAATCTTCTATTTTTCTTTGCTTTTCCCTCTCTATTTTAATATTATTTTCTAATAAAAATATATTATCTAATAATTCATCTTGTTTTTCAATTAATATATCCTGATTAAGTAAAGTATCATAAGTATCAGGATATTTATCCTTATCTATAATATTTTTTAACTTATTTCTCTTACTAAGTAACTTAGAATATTCACTTTCTTTTTCAAATAATATATACAATATATCTCTTATTTCTTTATCATCAATTAACTTAATATCTTCATATAATATATTTCTATATTTACCATTAGTATCAGTATTAAATTTAGAAATTAAAGTTTCTTCAAGTAATAAATTATCAACTTCACATTCATCTTTCTTTTTATATAGTTCATCTAATTTAATTTTAATATCATCAATATCTTTCTCTATATTAAGATATTTATCTTTAGCAACTAAATATTTACAAATATTATTATATCTCTCTTTATACTCAAGTAAATTATCTTCAATATTATTATCTTCCATATATTTAATTAATTTCTCTAATCTTACCTTCTCTTCAAGAGTGGTCGCAGTAATATAATCATACTTATTCATCTTCTTCCTCCCTTGTAGATATTTTCTTAAAATTTTCTACTGTCTTCTTAACCAATTTTTCTTTTTTATTTTTTCTAAGTTCATTAGCTTGTTCAATCTCTATCTCATCTATTTTATCTAATGCTTCCCTAGTAATCTGATTTCTAATTACATTTTCAGCAGCCCTACTAATACATTCACACATCTTAAGTTCATACATGATATAAAAAGTAAGCAAACTATATAACATACTAGTAATATCAGTTTCTATAACAAAATCATTCTTAGTATCATATTCTCCATCAAAATTAATAGGAAATAAAGTAAGTTTTTTAAATTCAAACGAAGTACTAGAATTATAATGATTATAATATAAATTAATTTCACTATAAGAAGAATTTCTAATAGCTTCATCTATAGTTTTTTCTATTTTTTTAAGTTCTTTACTAAAATCATCTTTATTTATTTTAAGTATTACTTTATCATCATTATATACTATTTTTTTACCTATTATAATTTTATAATCATCTTTATCTTGTCTTATTTGTCTAGCTATCTGCGAATTAAAATTACCACAAAAACCATAATCATTAGCTATATATATATTTAATTTATTATTATTAGGATTAGGCATTATTACTTTTTTATCTAACACTAAATTCTTATTATATACAATAGTCTTAATAATCTTAGTAATTTCATCACCTACATTACGATAACTCTCCGCCTCCCTTTTAGAAGCATCTACTCTAAGTAAAGAGTGGAAGTTCATGACCTTAACTACGTTCTTTATCCTCATGATTACCACCCTTTCTTATATATTTATTAGCTATTACTACATTTTTAATATTCTTAAGTAAAGTATAAGATAAATATAAGAATAAGAATAACATTACAAATACTAATAATAGTAACATCCACATATCCATATATTCATTAATAATATAATCATGAATTAAATATACTACTTTTATTCCTACTAAAGATATAGCACTAAGTATTAAATCAATAATAACTTTTTTATTCTTAATAAGAATACCACTAACAAGCGTTAAAAACAATACAATAATAGCAATATAAATATCTAAATCAATAAAAGAAGCCATCAAATATATCATAAATACATAACTAATTATTGAACACGATATACTAATTATTTCTCTATTACTCATACCCTGAAGTATACCATATAATTTTACTTTAGATTCTTCAGGATTAAATTTTTTAATTAATATTTTAAGAATAATATATAAAGAAACAACAACAATTATACCAACAAATGCAAAATAAAATATATTATTCATACTATCCCTCTTTTATCATCAAATTAAATTCATTATTACTATTCATATAGAAAGCCTTAATATCTTTAAATGATAAATTTACTTCATCATTCTTTATATCTACACTACCTTCTATTTCTCCTATTATTGGTAAATAATCTTTCATAATAAGTAAGTTATAATCTTTGCTAATAATTCTAATTATCTTAATATCTTTATATTCTCTTAAACCATTTTCAATATCAAAGATTCTAACTTTTATTCCACTCTTGTCCATCACATTTACCTATATATCTAAACTTACTCTCATCAATATTATCATATTTACCATTTAATATATTTTCTACATCATTAAGAACATCTTCTATATCAACAAATACACCTTTAATATTAGTAAAAGCTTCAGCAACAAACATTGGTTGTGAAAAATAATTTCTAAGTTTTCTTGATCTATAGAAGACAAGTTTATCTTCTTCTGATAACTCTTCAATACCAAGTACTGCTATTATTTCCTCTAACTCTTCATATCTAGTTAAATTAGCAAGTACTCTTTCTACTAAACTAAAATGTCTTTCCCCAATCTTATCTTTGTCTATTAACTTAGAAGTAGATTTAAATACATTAATAGCAGGATATAAACCTAATTCAGCAATTTTTCTATCAAGAACAATTTGACCATCCATATAACTCATAACAGTTTGAACAGCATCATCAGTTAAATCATCAGCAGGTATATAAATAGCTTGAAATGAAGTAATAGAACCCTTATCAGTAGAATTAATTCTCTCTTCAATATCACTTACTTCCCCAGCCATATTAGCAGGATATCCATTTTCAATTAATAACTCTTTTAAATCAGTAGAAATCTCTGCCTTAGCCTGAATAAATCTATATATATTATCAATGAATATAAGTACATCTTGTCCCTTTTCATCTCTTAAATATTCAGCCATTCTAAGTCCAGTAGCAACAGACTTACTTCTTGATACCGGATTATCTCCCATTTGACCATATACCATAGTCATTTTATCAAGTAAGTTAGAACTCTTCATATCGTCATATAACTCTCTACCTTCACGACTTCTTTCACCTGCCCCTACAAAAACAGCATTAGAATTAGAACTAGCATAAATATTATGAATTAACTCTTTAATAAGTACTGTCTTACCAACACCAGCACCACCAAGTAATCCCATTTTAAATCCTTTTTGTAAAGGAGCAAAAAAGTCAATTACTTTAATACCAGTCCATAATGGATCATTTTCAACTTTAACTTCTTTTAATGATACCGTATTATGACTTACTTTAACTTTCTTTTCACTTTCAAAAGGAAGACCATCAATAACATCACCATAAGAATCAAATACTCTACCTAAAATCTTATCAGAATATTCAACTTCTAATCCATCATTCTTCTTAATAACAATACTACCCTTTTGTAAACCTCTAGTACTATATAAACTTATACAAGTAGCGGATATATTATTAATTTCAACTACTTCAAATACATACTTATTATTACCTTCTACTTCCAAAATATCCCCTATTTTAATATCATTACTTGATAATATAATTTCTACAGAAATATCATTAATAGTAATAATTTTACCTATTTTCATTATTATCACCTTCCTCTAAGAACTTATATAACTCAAGCATTTCTTCTTTACTTTTAGGAGAAAATTTATTCTGTTTAAGTTTATCAAGAATAACTTTTCCTTCTTTCATCCTATGTTGTAATTCCTCACTCATTTCATCAATATTAGCAAGTTCATATATATCTCTAACTTCCAAATATTCAAGTAATTTACTTCTAACTAAACTACCAAGCCTCTTAACCTCTGGAGACTGTACTGCTCCACCTAATCTAGATACAGATAATCCATAATCTAATGCCGGTTTCTCTCCTTTAGCAAAGTTCTTACTAGATAAAACTATCTGCCCATCACAAATAGAAATAATATTAGTAGATATATAATCAGTAATATCTGAACTCTTAGTCTCTACTATTGGAAGTATTGTAATAGAACCACCATTTTTATGTTGACAACCTTTTTCTAGTAATTTACTATGTGCATAAAAGATATCCGATGGATAAGCATCTCTACCAGGAGTCTTCTTACTAGCAAGAGATATTTGTCTATATACATCAGCATGTTTCTTTAAATCATCTATAACAACAAGAACATCATAAGAATCCATCATCATAGACTCTGCTATTGATAAAGCAACATAAGGAGTTAAATATGTTCTATTAGGAAGCTCATCATGAAATGATGCAATAATAATAGTATATGATGCAGCACCTCTCTTAGTAAGATCATAATAAATATCTTTAACTTCTTTCTTAGTCTTACCTAAAGCAACATATATACATACCATATTCTTATCTTTTTGATTAACAATAGCATCAAGAGCAATCTGTGTTTTACCAGTCTTTTTATCTCCAATAATTAATTGTCTCTGTCCTCTACCAATTGGATATAACATATCAATACTAGTAAGTCCAGTTAAAAATTCTCTCGTAACAAGACCTCTATCCATAATAGGAATAGGTTCATTTTCAATAGGAACTTCAACCAAATTACCAAATTTTTTACCCGCTATTAAATCATTCCCAAAGATATCAATAACTTTACCCATAGAATCCATACTAAATAAACATTTAAATTGTTTCTTCAACGAATATACTTCATCACCAGGATTAATCTTATCATTAACATCAACTAAAGATACCGTAATATTATTCTTTCCTACAGCAAAAACAAATCCTTTAGCCTTACCAGCAATATCAACTTCTTCATAATAAGTAATATCATTAAGACCAGATACAATAACAGTATAAGGATTAACTTTTATAACTTTACCAACAGAATAAATATTGTTATTACTTTTAATATCTTCAACTTTTTTATCTACCTTTTTAAGTTCCATATCACACATTCCCTTCATTTAAGCTAAAGTCATATACCTTATTTCTATATAGTATCTTAATCCCCTTATAAATACCATCACTTACTTTAGTCTTAATATTTTTATCAATATAATCATAATTAACCTTATCATTAGGTACAAGAACCACTACAGTAGGATCATTAAGTTCAATAAGTCTATTTAAATAATCAATAAAATCTTCCATATTAAATTTATTACTAGCTAAATATATTTCATAAACCTTATATTCTTCCTCACTAAGTGTCTTCTTTAAATATGCATTTCTTTCTTCCGGTAACATTAATTCAATATTATATATTTCATCCGGAGTAAATTTATTTCTTAATTTAACACAGAAATCATATCTATTATCTCCCTTAATATTAGACAAGAAATCTTTAATTAAATCTTCATAATTAATAATAAATTTTTGTTCTATTTTCTTATTAAGTTCAAATATATTCTTATCAAGATAATTAGTCTCAGTAAGTAAATCAATAATACTAGTATCAAAATCATACTTAGGTCCTGATTCACTTAAACTATTATCATTTAACCCATTCTTTCTTTTTAAAAGTTCACTTTCCAATTCAGAAAGTTTCTTTTCTTTTTCATCTATTAAATAATCATACTCTTTTAATTTATCAACAAAATATGACTTAGATTTTTCATCAACCTGTTTAACAGCATTCTTAAGTATTAAACTCATTACCACTACTAAAAGAATGATAATGACAAAAGAGATAATAAAGTATGTCATATTATCCCACTAATGGATTAAAGAATAATAATAAGAAACAAAATGCAAATAAGAATAATAAAAATATTGCAAATATTATTAATATAGTCATTATTGAATGAACAACATCATTCTTAGTTTCAGGATTTCTACCAACTGCCTCAGCAACTCTCCCTCCAAGTAATCCTATTCCTAATCCTAGTCCTAAAAAAGCTAGTCCAACCATAACTCCTATAGCAATCGCTGTTGCCGATAAAATACTTTCCATAAAAATTCCTCCTTCTATAACTTACCTATTTTTTTATTTATATATCCCATATTTATATCAGTATTAGTATAATAACATACTTTATTAATTTCATATTTTCTAACTAAATAATATACTTCATTATTTTCAATATATATATTCATAATATCAGGTAATTTCTCTCTAATTCTAATAATATACTTTTCACTATTATTATTAAATTCACTACTACTTAATTTCTCTTCAGTAATAGCATCTACTACTTCCCTATTATTATTTATTTTAATATAATCATTAAATATATCAGTAGCAATATCCTTATAACTACCATTAACCATATCTATCATATCATCATTACTAAGTACCTTATTATTCTTTAAATCAATATTAATAGTAATAACATCTTCATAATTACTAAGTTCTCCATATAATACATAACTAATCTTAATAGATAATATATCTTTATATATTCCCTTAGTAACACTTATATCAATAACATTATTTTTTAACACTTCTTTTTGTTCATTAATAAAAGTATTAATTATTTCCTTATCAATATTTTTTAAATATACATAATTACCATCAGTATCAACATAATCACTTACTTTATAACTAATAATCTTATTATCAAAGTAATTCTTTCCATACTTATGTTTATATGCATACATCCAATAAGTACTCATAGATATAACTAAACAAAACATCATTGTAAACACTAAAATAAATCTTTTATTATCATACTTATAAGTATTCATCTTTTTATTCTTTTTCTTCATAGATAGTAACCTACTTTCCTACTATATCAAGTATATCATTTTACCATTTCTAAGTCAATTATTTTTAGAAAAAAAAAGAAGAATATCCCCTATTCTTCATGTGCATCAATATATTCTTTATTAGCATTGTTGTAGCAGTCAGTCCAATTAACATCTTTAGTAAGATCACCCAGTAAATGCATAACTACATTAACAATCCATGGTACACAAAAGACTAATGCTCCATATATTAATCTCTTAATAAATAGATTCAAATTCTTCTTACCATCTTTTTCATCACCAGAAGCAACTGACTTAGAAAAATCGATAAGACCAAATACAATTAAACCAATAGGAACTGCTATAAAAGCAATATTAAGAAGTAACTTAATAAAATATATAACTTTAAGTACACCCACATTAGTACAAGCATCCATAGTATCAGCTAAAACAATATTAATATTAAACAACATAAAACTAATAATACTAAATAGTAAATATTTATATCTTCTCATATTCTACCTCACACTATAATTTTATCATATCAATAAATAGAAATCAATAAATACAGAAAAATTGGACAAAAAAAGATTATAATCAATAAAACAATTCACAAAAGAACAGTCTTTATTTTTTTAACACTAATTGCATAATTATTTAAACCTATTAGATTCTTAATTATGTATTTATTCCCTAAAAAAATTATTCATAACATAGACCTAGGCTATGTTATGCCTATGAAAGCCCTAGATTTCATAGGATAAAGAAAAAAAACTAATATTAGTTATTAGTCTTTTCAAATTGAGAATTATATAAATTAGCATAAAACCCATTCTTCTTCATTAATTCATTATGATTACCCTGTTCAATAATATTACCATCTTTCATAACAAGTATCAAATCAGCATTCTTAATCGTAGATAACCTATGAGCAATAATAAACGAAGTCTTATTCTCCATAAGTTTATCCATAGCCTTCTGAACTAACTCTTCAGTTCTAGTATCAACATTACTAGTAGCCTCATCAAGTATCAAGAAAGGACTATCACTAATCATACCTCTAGCAATAGTAAGAAGTTGTCTCTGACCAGAAGATACCGAATCATTATCAGATATAATACTATCATAACCATTAGGTAAAGTCTTAATAAAATGATCTACTCCTACTACTTTACATACTTCTTCTACTTTTTTATTACTAACATGTTTCTGATTATAAATAATATTTTCCTTAACAGTACCATTAAATAACCAAGTATCCTGAAGAACCATCGTAAATAAACTATGAATATTATCTCTCTTAAGTTCCTTAATAGAAGTACCATCTATCAAAATATCACCATCATTAATATCATAAAACTTCATAAGCAAATTAACCATCGTCGTTTTACCAGCCCCAGTAGGACCAACAATAGCAATCTTTTCTCCCGCCTTAACCTTAGCAGTAAAATCATTAATAATAATCTTATCCTTATCATAACCAAACTTAACATTCTTAAATTCAATATTACCCTTAACCTTATGTTTATCTAATTTCTTAGTAATATCATTTTCACTATCCATTTCCACTTCTTCAAGTAAACCAAACACCCTCTCACTAGCAGCAGCAGTACTTTGCATTGAAGTCATAGCTTGAGCAATTTGTGATAAAGGATTAGTAAATAATCTAACATACATAATAAAAGCCACTATCACACCAAAAGATATCACACTCTTACTAACAAGTAAAGCTCCTACTATACATACAGCAACATAACTAAAGTTACCAATAAATCCCATTATCGGTTGCATAAGTCCAGATAAAAATTGACTCTTTCTATTACAATCATATAACTTATCATTTAACTTATCAAATTCATTAATAGTCTCATCTTTAGCATTACAACTTCTAACAACATTAAGACCACTATAAATCTCTTCAATATAACCATTTAATTTACCAAGTTCCCTCTGTCTAGCAGTAAAATACCTCTGTGACTTATTAAGAATAATAAACATAAGTATAAATCCAATCAAACTAGACACAATAGCAGTAATAGCCATAATATAATTAGTAACAAACATCATAATAATAGAACCAATAAATAAAGTAATCGAAGATACTAAAGTAGATAAACTATTATTTAAAGATTGAGCTATCGTATCAACATCATTAGTAACTCTAGATAAAATATCACCAGATAAATTATGATCAAAGAATTTAAGAGGTAATTTATTTATCTTCTCAGATATACTACTTCTAAGCTTTTTAGCATATCCATTAGCTACTTTAATCATAGATAAACCTTCAACATAACTAAATATAGCACTAATAATATATAAACAAGCAAGTAATATAGCAATACTCTTAATCTTATCCATATCCATCTTAGGTCCAATAACCTTCTGCACACTAATAGGAAGATTCTCCATAACCTTATACATCTCATTAACTGAAGAACTATCACTACCAGCCATCAAAGTAATAAACTCTACTTTATCATCAGTACTAATCTCTATTCCATCAATCACAGTATCAGGAAATAAAGCCTTCTTCATACTATCAGGAAAACTACTAATACCATTAAATTTCTTATTATCAACATCGATATCACTAAAAGCCCTAATCGTCGTGATCTTATCCTCTTTACTAATATAAATATCATTATAAGTACTATCACCAATAATAATATCAAGAACACTATCAGGTAACTCACTAAAATACTTAAGTATCAATTCCTGGTTACTACTAATACTTTTTAAAATATCATTAAATTTAATCTTATCTTCACTACTAATACCAGAAGAATTAACCCTATATATCATCTTTTCATCTAAATTAATACCTAAAATATTCCCAATATCACTAATATTCTTAGTAAGATCCTCTTCTAACTCTTTCATATTAGAAGTATTAATCGTAATACCCTTAGTAATCTCATCAGTCAAATCAGATAACTTATTCGGAGCAATAAGTGAAAGAATAGAAGATAAAGCCGCTAATACAAGAGCAATAAATATAAGTACCTTAAAACTACTAAGACTCTTCATAAGTTTCTTAATAGAACCCATAAAATCCTTTGGCTTTTCACTTACTCTCATCGGTCCATGACCTCTAGAATGACTATTTCTCTCTTTTTCATTACTAGACATTTTCAAGTTCCTCCTTTGATACCTGTGATAAAGCAATCTCTTTATATACTTTACACTTCTTCATTAATTCCTTATGCGTACCAACACCAACACATTTACCATTATCTAAAACAACAATCTTATCAGCATTAAGTATCGTACCAATTCTTTGAGCTACTATCATAACCGTAGCATCTTTAGTATATTTCTTAAGTTCACTTCTTAAAGTACTATCAGTCTTATAATCAAGTGCACTAAAAGAATCATCAAAAATATATATTTCTGGATCCCTAGCAATCGTTCTCGCTATTGATAATCTCTGCTTTTGACCACCACTAACATTAGTACCACCTTGAGCAATATGTGCTTTCTCTTTATCATCTAATTTAGATACAAATTCTTCAGCTTGTGATACCCTAATAGCAGCCTTTACTCTTTCTTTAGAAGGTTTACCATGTCTATTCTTACCAAAAGTAATATTCGATAAAACACTTCCCGAAAACATAACAGTCTTCTGTGGTACATAACCTACTATATTATTCAAATACTCAAAATTATAATCTTTAACATTAATACCATCTACTAGTATTTCCCCACTAGTAGCATCATAAAATCTAGGTATCAAATTAATTAAAGTAGATTTACCACTACCAGTAGAACCAATAAAAGCAATAACTTCTCCCTTATTAACCTTAAACGATATATCTTCAAGAACATACTCATCAGCATCAGGATATTTAAAAGAAACATTCTTAAATTCAACAGTACCCTTAATATCACTATTATTCTCAGTAACAGTTCCTTCTTTAACACTAATAGGAGTATCAAGTACCTCATTAATCCTCTTAGCGGATACACTAGCTCTAGGTAACATCATAAATATCATAGCAAGCATTAAAAAAGACATAATAACCTGCATAGCATAAGAAGAAAAAACAATCATATTACCAAACAAAACAATCTTATCACCCATACCAGCATCATTAATAAGAATAGCCCCTATAAAATAAATACCAAGCGTTAAAAAATACATAACCAAATACATAATAGGATTCAAATAATTAAATGCAGTCTGATTAAAAATCTGCTGCTTAGTAAGCTTATTATTAATACCTTCAAACTTATCTTCTTGATATTCTTCAGCATTAAATGCCCTAACAACTCTAATACCAGTTAAATTCTCTCTCGTAACCATATTAACCTTATCAAGAAGTTCTTGTACTATCTTAAACTTAGGCATAACAATAATCATAATAATACCAATAGTAATAAGAAGTACAAGCACTGCTACTCCCGTTAAAATGCTCCATTCAATACTCTTATTAACAATTTTAGTAACAGCCCATACCGCTGTAATAGGAGCCTTAATCATTAAAGTAAGTCCCATTGCAATAAGAAATTCAATCTGTGTAATATCATTAGTAGTTCTAGTAATCAAACTACTAGGAGAAAATTTCTTTATCTCATAAGTACTAATATCTTCAACCTTTCTAAATAACTTACCTCTAGTACGATAAGAAAAAGAAGCAGATATACTAGAAGTAAAATACCCCACTATAAAAGCCGATACCAAACTACCAAAAGCACACAGTAGCATATATCCACCTTCTCTTAAAATATCACTCATAGCAGCCCCCTTAGTTTGAACAAGCTGAGTAATATTGGACATATAATCCGGCATCTTAAGTTCTAACCATACCTGAAATACAATCAAAATAGCAGATATAAATACATATAACCAATCCTTTTTATTTAAATTCTTTAATAACTTTAACATACATACCTCCATCTAATATTTTATGTTATTTCTTACAAATATTACGCTATAAATTATAACATTTCCCTATTTTAATGTCAATTACATAACATAATTTCCCATAATCAAAAGAAGAATAGTTATACTACTCTTCCATAAACATTAAGTCCCTCTACTTTTTCGATCATAACATTAACTATACTATTATTCTCTACATTATCATTAATAATAACTGGTATAAAATTAGAAGTATGCACTACTACCAAACCATTATCATGTATTTCAACTACCCCATCATATACCTTACCAATCTTACTATTATAAAACTTATTCTCATATTCATTAGATAAAGCAAGTACTTCATGAACTCTTCTTTTCTTAGTAGTACCATCAATATGACCATCCATTTTATCCGCTACCGTACCTTTTCTTCTAGAATATGGAAAAGTATGTATCTTAGTAAAACAAATCTTTCTTAGAGTATTCATAGTATCATTAAAATCATCATCACTCTCTTTAGGAAAGCCCACTATTAAATCAGTAGTAAGAGAAATATCATCAATATCTCTAAGACTATCTACCATACTTAAAAATTCACTAGTATTATATCTTCTATTCATTAATTTTAATATCTTATCACTACCAGATTGAAGAGGTATATGTAAATGCTTAGCCATAACTTTATTATTTTTTAGTAAATTTCTAATACCAGGAGTAATCTCATTAATCTCAATTGAAGATAATCTAATTCTATAAATATTAGGAATCATCACTAATTCATTAAGTAATTCTTCCAAACTACTATTAATATCTATACCATACTTGCCAGTATGAATACCAGTAAGAACAATCTCTTTATATCCCTCATTAACTAATTTAGTAACTTCCCTAATAACATCATCTTTATTCTTACTTCTAACTCTACCCCTAGTATAAGGAATAATACAGTAAGAACAAAAAGCATTACAACCATCTTGAATCTTAACAAAAGCCCTAGTATGACTATCAAAGCTACTAATCTCCATCTTCTCAAAATCCACTTTACTAAGATCATAAATAATCTTCTTCTTCTCTTTAGTCTCTATATAATCTTCAATTATCTCTACTATTCTTGACTTATCTTTATTACCAAGAACAATATCAACATCAATATCATCAGCATTAACCTGACTGTAGCAGCCCATAACTACTATAATCGCAGAAGGATTATTCTTCTTAGCCCTATTTACCATCTTTCTAGATTTCTTATCACTCTCATTAGTAACACTACAAGTATTAATAATATAAATATCAGCCTTATCTTCAAAATCCACTATCTCATAATTATTATTCTTTAATATATTAGTAACAAGTTCACTTTCATATATATTAACTTTACATCCTAATGAACATATACCTACCTTCATACTTCTTCCTTCTTTCTTCCATAGTATTTTATCATAAAATAAATTTATTTTCTATAGTTTTTATATTTAAATTATTATTTAACAACAAACTATTACACGAAAAAAAGGAACAACATTCCCTTTTCTCCCTCTAATACAAGAGGCATTTCATTACATATACATAATATTACAAAATAGAATAACTGTAAATATGTAACTATTATATTTTATGTGTTTTTTCTATTTTTTTACTTATTTTACCTTTTATATGTGACTATCATATTATTTATGTGCTAAAAAGATACTAACCAACTGGTATAGTATCTTTACTCATAGTAATTGGTGATGTACTTTTTAATGGTGGAATTAATTTTATTGAAACTATTTCTTCACTTTTTAATGCACCAATTAATGTTAAATCATTATCAACAAAAAAGGTCTCAATAATTGTTCTACCACCATCTATATCTTTTAAAGATAATATAGGATAATTATTTTGATATAAACTTCTATACAAAAAATAATTACCCTTCAAAAAAACTTTTCTACAAAGCAAATCATCTTTTCTTATCAATAATTTAGCCTTAGAAATCCTATTCAAAAACATAGGTAAATATTTAATCCTATTTTTAATATTTACCCAAGAAATATTTGAGCGACCATTTTTTATACCTTTCATTATATCATTATAAGTTATTTCACCATTTTTAATTTTTTCAAATCCCACTGCGCCCTTATATTCATTTCTATTTTTCTTACCTTTAAAAGCGTGATGTAATCCTATCAAATGAGGAAACGAATTAATATCAAACATAAACTTCAAAATTCTATTATCTGTTTTTATTTCACAAATATAACCATCAAATTTTTCAAAGTATAATGCTAAATCCTTTAAGGAATATTTAGTCATATCCATTTCTTTATCTATCTTTAATAAATCATAATACATAAAAGCCCCCTTACATATAAATTAAAAAGTCTCACTAAGAGACTTCTACTTACAAAAATTGGTCTGGACTGTATATGACGACAGCCTGCGTCACAATACTGGATATTAACGTCCACCAGCGTGGATTACCACCGACCACTAGTGGTAACAGCTCTCCTGTCACTAATATTATACACATATTTAACTTTTTTTTGCAAGTGTTTTTTTAATTTTTCTCAAATATTCACTATTTTTCTATCTCTTAACAAAATACTCATCATACCACTTAAGAAAACTATATACTGCCCATATCTTTCTATAATTATCTTTCTCTCTATTCTTATGTTCATCTAATATTTTAATTAAATAATCATTATTAAATAATTCTTTAGAAATATCAGTATTAAAAGTATTTTTAATCTCTTCATAGAAGTCTTCTTCTCTTATCCATTCCCTAATAGGAACAGGAAAACCAAGTTTCTTCTTTTTCCATGCATCATTAGGTATTACCTTTCTGGCGGCATTTCTAAGAGCCACTTTCGTAGTACCATCACTTATCTTATAATTCTTAGGTAACATTCTAGCAACATCAAATACTTTCATATCAGTAAATGGTACTCTAGATTCAATAGAATGAGCCATAGTCATCTTATCTACTATTGTAAGAATATTATTACTAAGCCAATATCTAATATCAACTGCTAGCATCTTATCTAGTTTATTATAATCTTTATATTCATCATAAACATCTTTAACAATATCCTTATTCTTAATATAATTATCTATCTTTAATACATCTTTAAGTTCATCATCATAATAAGTTCTATTAATACTAACATAAGATTCCTCCAGTGGTAATCCTCTTCTTATAATATATCTAGTAATCTTATTCTTAGGAAGAATCTTACAAATACTAGCCATACTCTTTCTAATAAAGAAAGGAAGTTTAGTATAAAAATTATCATCATAACTATTATATCCCCCAAAGAATTCGTCAGCACCTTCACCCGATAAAACAACCTTTACATCCTTGCTTGCAAGTCTAGATAAAAAGTATACAGCAATAGCACATCCATCCGCAGTAGGTTCATCCATATGGTAATATACTTCACTTAAAGCATTCATATATTCTTCTTTACTAATCTTTTCACTAATATTCTTAATATTAAGTTTATCAGTTAAATCTTTAGCATAATCAATTTCACTATACTTAGCCAAATCAAAACCAATAGTATAAGTCTTATCCGGTTTAGCAAGACTAACTAAATAAGAAGAATCAACACCACTAGATAAAAAAGAACCAACTTCAACATCACTAATTAAGTGATGCTCGGTAGAATCTTTCATAGCAGCACTAATATCTTTTACTACTTCATCAAAACTCTTATCAGTATTACCAAATTCTACTTTAAAATATCTATCTATTTTAATCTTTCTCTTCTTTACATCTATTGTCATAGAGTGTCCACTAGGAAGTCTATATACCCCTTTAAAGAAAGTCTCATCAGTAGGAGTAAAACTAAATGTTAAATAAGCTCCTAATAATTCTTTATTAAGTACTTTCTTAAATTTAGGATAAGCAAGAAAACTCTTAATCTCTGAACCAAATAATATCGTATCACCATCATGATAATAATATAAAGGTTTAATACCAAACTGATCTCTTGATATAAATATCTCTCCCTTATTCTTATCATAAATAGCATAAGCAAACATACCTCTTAATTTCTTAGGTAAATCATGCCCCCATTTCTCATAACCATGTAATACTACTTCAGTATCAGATTCAGTTTCAAACTTATACTCAGTAAGTTCTTCTTTTAATTCTTTATAATTATATACTTCACCATTATACATAATAAGAATACTTTTATCTTCATTATATATAGGTTGATTACCTCCTGCTAAATCTATAATAGATAATCTTCTTTGTCCTAAAGCAACATCACCCTCTACAAATATACCTTCAGCATCAGGTCCCCTATGAAGTATCTTTTCATTCATACTTTTAATTAATTTATCTTTATTTTTATCTTTACTTATAATTCCATTAATTCCACACATATAAATACCTCGCTTATACTTAGTATACCACAAAAGAAAAAAAGTAAAAATATTTTTACTTATTATTTACTCTTTCTTTACAAAATCTTTTAACTATTTAGTTTCTATTTCATTTATATATTGATAATTTAAGTTATTTTGGGATGTGATTACTGTTTTACCTAAATTTTTTTCCAAATCATCTCTTGCCACTCTAGCAGTATGTCCACCCATTTTAGCTATTTTTTTATTTTGTTCTAATCCATATGGTTTATACTCTTTAGTTAATTCACGAGTGGCTACTTCTCCAAGATTGGTAAGTGCTACTTCTATATCAGTCATATTATCTCTTAGTGATTCTTTTCTAATATTTTTATATACTTTATATTCACTTGCTTTCATACCAGATATTTCTTGATATATTTCATTAGTAAGGATTCCATATTCGTAATCCTTGGTTATACCACTTTCTTTCCAGATATCTGTTAATTTATTTCTACTTAGTATTCCTTTTAATCTTTCTTCTATCCATTTGTCTGAATATCCTCTTTTACGATAATAATTTACTGCTCTATTAATTGCTATCTCTGGATCAAATATTTCATCTATTCTTTCACTTCCTAAATTAGCAAGCCATAGTTTAAATGGTTCTGCTTTAGGACTGGGAACTGACTCAATAAGTCTAAATATCCCTTTGGTATCTAATGTATCTGTATTATAATATTTACCATCTTTTGATTTCATTTTCAGTTGGTTAGTAATACTAACCAACTCACTTCCTTCATTATGTAATTTACCTTTTAACCATTTCCAATAATTTCTTGATTTTTGATAATCACTATTTGTTAATGCTGCGATTACATCTACAACACTATAATAGTATTCTTCTTCTTCACTATTCCAAATACTTCTTATTTCATTATTTTCAAATAAATTGGTTATTGTTTGTAATTTTGTTTTTTCCATAGTTAATACCTCCCAAAAAATTTGATTTTTTTACACTTTTTTAAACATAAAAACTATATCATATTTATTCTAACTTTTCAAGAGGCTTAATGTTATTTTTTTATACATTCTTCTTATTAAATCTTTCTTTATAAGAACAATGTTTACATATATCTAAATATACTTTATTATCATTAAATCCATTAATAGTATTTTTAAATTTATCACTACTTATAATATCTTCCATACTATCAGTAAAGATATTACCTAAATTACTTTCTCCTTCACTATCTAAGCAGCAGATACTAACTACTCCATTTGATAATATAGCTAATTGACTTTTACCACCTAAACAAGTTCCTTCTTCTTTATAATAACTACTACTAGTACTAGGCCAATCAAACTTACTATCTAAACTTAAATAAACTTTATTATCTAACTTCATCTTATCATATAATTCATTTACTTTATATTTAAGTCTAATCATATCTAAATATTTATTATTTAAAGTATCTAAACTCTTATCTAATGTCCAAAATCTATAACTAATATAAGGATATTCTAAATTATCTACTACTTCAAATATATCTTCTAAATAATTATCTTTATTATTCTCACTATGTAGTGATATATTTATTTGATATATATTATCATACTTACTTAGTATATCTAATCTATCTTTAAGAAATACCCCATTAGTAGTAATACATACTTTTTTATTATATTTCTTACATATACTTAGTATATCATCTAAATAATGATGACTAAGAGTTTCTCCCTTAACATGTAAATAAATATAATCAGTATATATAGTAATCTTACTCATAACTAATTTAAATTCATCTATACTCATTTCTTTTTTATTTCTTTTACTATTACTACAAAAAGAACACTTTAAATTACAAATATTAGTTATTTCTATATATATTCTTTTAAACTTAATACTATTACCTCTTTAACTACTTAGTATTATATAATATTTATTATCTTAAATCAATACTAACTATTTATTTACCTTTCATGAAAATCCAAGGTATTTTCATGTCCAATCTAGCCTAATTCTTAGTCTATATTGGAGTCTCATTAGACCTATCATATTTACAGTTAAAACTAAAAGAAAAGAATTAATCCAAATAGACTAATTCTTTAATTTATATTTTATACAAACAATAATTAATTATATTACATTAATATTCATTTTCTTTAAAACAATTTTTGCTAATAAAAGACTAGTAGAAATAAATAAGATAATAACATACACTAATATATTATCAGAAGTATTAGGATTAGATATATCATCACCATAAGCTAAAATATAATTACTAAAGTGACTAGTATTAAATGATAAGTATTCACTTCCTTGATAAGTGACTTTATTTACATCATATACCTCTAACTTATCATTATCATTTATATATATCATTTTTAAATTCCTATTCAAATAATCTCCATTATATGGAATAAGAATTTCTGTTACTCCATTAAAATTACTAATAATCTTATCAAGTATACTAGAATAAAGTTTAAATGAATAAGCATTAATAGAAGTATAGCCTTTACTATTTAATAATTTAATCTCATCATCAGTAAGATCATACATACCAGCAGTCAAAGAGGCATCAAGAGGTACATTACCACTTTTAGTTTTAATAATAATACCACTAGTACTATCAGTAGAAGATATAACTCCATAGTTTTTAGTATGTTCATCAGCCATTGGTAAAATACCAATTTCATAACTCCGACCATCTATATTTAGAGTATAAAATTTAGCTAAGATAACACTTTTAGTTTTATTATAATATTCATCATTATTACAATAAGAAGTATCTTCTTCTATATAGCAAGTATTCTTATATTTAGTATATTCTGTATTAAAGTCACTACCAATCATTTTATAATATTCAGAAGCAGTAATACCCATTATATCTTCAAGTACTTCCGCTACATCCATATACTTACTCTTACGCCACTCATTACTACTACCTTCAGTTATACTAATCTCTACATTATCATTTTTTATGTAATTTTTAATTTTTTCAAGTAGTACTTTACCATAATCTTCTTCTTTTGTATTTAATGGTACAAAGAAGAATTGTGATTGATAAAAAGTATCATAAGCAAAATCATATATAATTCCATCATAGCTAACATATGAAATACCATTAGCAATACCAGTCATAGCAATACCACGTCTAGTTTCTTCAAAACCTACAAAGATATCAAATTTAGGATTTAATTCTATAATATTCTTTATTTTAGAAAATTCTAAGGGTGCATTTTTTGAAGAGAAAAATGTTGTTGTATCAGTTTTATAATTAACTAAATGATTAATCATATCAATATCCGCTACATGAAATAACCCATATAAGTCACTAGCTACTTTACTAGCTTCTTTACTTATAGTCTTATCACCACTTACTTCTGTCATTTTACCATAAAATGTAGTACTATAACTATCACCATTTAAATCATAATAAATGCTAATATTACATTGATCCTTATCTACTACTGTAGTACTCCATTGACCAGGAGATATATACTTCTCTATAGTGTCTCCTTTATAGTAACATTCCATGTCAATACCTTTAATACCCTCATAATCCAAAACATTATTAAGATCTTTAAATACTAAATAACTATAAAACTGACTTTTTAATCTTTTTACATAACTATCATAATTTTCTAATACAAATTCATCTTGTTCCTTTAAATAATCTACATTACGTTTAATATTATCATCTTGATTTGTATATTTAAAATCAAAACTATAATTCTCTAGTGCTTTAATATTATATTCTTTTACTTCCTCTAATGTTTTAGCAGAACCATAACTTAACCCCGTAAAAAATATCATCAAGCCAAAAACAAAAAGTAAAATTTTATTTTTCATATTCTTTCACTCCTCCTCTATTCTAATAATACACTATTCCATAAGAAATGTAAAGAATAAAATATAAAGAAAAAATAAATTACATCAATTAAGTATTCACCCCAAATATAATAGATATGATTGATATTTCTTTTTAGATTATAGCTAAAAAGAACACTCTAAGACTATTTAGACTTAGAGTGCATAGAATAATATTTACATATATCTTTTAATTTACAATCATCACATAGAGGATTAATACTCTTACACTTATATCTACCAAAAAATACAAGTTGATGATGAATCTTACTAAGACTATCTTTAGGAAATAAATAATTAAGTTTATTCTCTACTTCAAGTACATTATCATCTTCATCAGCTAAATTAAGTCTCTTACTAACCCTATTAACATGAGTATCCACCGCTACTAAAGGTTCATTATATATAACAGATAAAAATACATTAATAGTCTTTCTCCCTACACCAGGTAAACTACTTAAATATTCCCTATCATTAGGAATAGCCTTAATATTATCACTAATCAATTTATTAACAATCTCTTTAATAAATATAGCCTTCTTCTTATAAGTACCAATAGGTCTAATAATACTTTCAATATCTTTAATATCAGCCTTACTAAGTTTCTCTAAAGAATCATACTTCCCAAATAAAACCCTATTAACCATATTAACTCTCTTATCAGTAGTCTGTGCACTCATAACAATAGCCAGTAATAACTCATAATCTTTACTATACTCTAACTCACACTTAGGATTAGGAAATAAATAATCTAAGTAATCAATTATCTTATTAATCATCATTTAACCAATCATAGTAGAAGACTTCTCTATCTTCTTTCTTACTCTCTCTCATTTTTTCTTTAGCAGCCATAACATCTCTCTTAGTCTTATAACCTTTCTTTCTCCAAGTATAAAGAACAGTCTCAATATATCTAAGACTATTAGCCCCATTATATATAGCCTCTTTTAAAGCCTCCATAATAAGTTCATGAGAAAAATTATCCTCTATCCAACCATTAATAACCTGACATTCCATAGGAGATATAGTCCTACCAAACTCACTTTCAAATACAGAATAAATATCACTATTATCCAAAGTCTTCTCTTCATCTTTCTTATCAATAACTAAAGACATAATCTTACTATATAACAAATCTAAAGATATATATTCAGCACTCTTACCATCACTATTCTTCTCAACAATAATAGATATAATCTTCTTCTCACTAAGATTATTAAGTAACTCCATAACCTTATACTTATCCATACCAAGAGACTCTCCTATCGAACTAGGATCATATATAACCTTATCTCCCTCATCAATAACAAATATAAGTATAATAAGTTCTTCAGCAGTAATACCAAGTCTTAAATAATAATTAAATAAATATCTTGGTAACACAATAGGTTTCATCCTAAGTATCTTCTCTAACCCTTCCATCATATACCTCCTACGTCTATATCAAATACCTCTTCTAAAGTACTAACATCATAATATTTATAAGTAAGTTTATCCTTATCTCTTACCTTATCTTCGTAGTAGATATTACTTCTTCTATAAACAATATCTAACTTACTAGCAGATAATTCACTAATATCTTTACTATATACCTTATCATAATTCAAATCAAATACATAAACATATTTATCATCTTTAACTATATAATAATTATTACTCTTATTATAATAACTAATATTTTTAATATCAGTATTACTATATATATCATTTAATATACCCTTCTTATATTTATTATTTCTACTTACCGGAACAATAACTATACTAAGTATTAAAATAATTATAACTATAATAACAATAATATAACAAATAATATTCTTCTTCTTTCTTTTCATTAATTCCCTCACTATAACTGTTCTTATTATACTATGAAATTAACTTTTTGTGAATAGTTTTTCCTCTTCTTTTATATGATGTTACAGTATAATCATCCCCTTCAAAAGTAATTGTAGTATAACAATCATTATCTATAGTATAAGAATCAATCCATACTCTAGCTAACATATACATAAACTTATAATTAAACCTAGTATAACTATCATATAAAAGTACCATATTATCATTTAATTCTATATAAAAATCTTTATTTATATCATATAAATATATAAAATTACAATCCCTATAATCACTATCCTTATACCTATCCATATAAATACATAACCTCTTATTATTCATCATAATCTCTATCTTATCATCCCTTCTATAAATAATATCATTATTACAAAAATACCTAGTCTTATTAATATCAATAACATAATCATAATAAATATCATCTATATCATTTAATATTACCTTATAAAAAATATCATTCTTATTAATAAGTAATATAATCCCAGTATCATTTTTAATAAATCTAATAGAATTATCTTCAAGAAAATTATAATCTTCTCTATTATCTTTATAACTACAAGAACATATAAATAAACACATTATTATAAGTATATATTTCATACTAAGTAATATGCAAATAAAAAGAAAAAAGACATAAGTCTTATTCCATATAATTATCTATAACATATCTTTTAATATCATCATAAGTATTAGCAAGTTTATTATATAATATCTTCTTCTCAATATCCTCCATAATATCCTTAATATATTTACCAGGTTCTTTTCCTAATATTTTACTAATATCATTACCATGAATAACAATATCTCTTCTAGTAAATATTGGTAATTCACTCTGCATCTTATTTAAATTTCTCTTTGATAACCCCTTAATATCAGCATATACAGTACATAAATATAAACCATATTTATATAATAAATAATTATCAATTTCATCATACTTAAGTAACTCTCTAAGACAAAAAATCTGCTCTTTCTCAACTTTAGTAAAAGGATAAATATCCTCTACTTCTAGCTGACACCATATACCAATTAAATCAGTACATAGTATAATATTACTAAGATTATTAATACCAAGTACATTAGTAAGATTAAGATCAAGTATTAACCTTCTACCCCTCTCTTTATTCTTAGAAGAAAATATCTTATCTAATTCCTCCTTCTTTCTTTCCATAGATAATTTCTTTAATAAATATCCATACTTTCCTAAGTAGTAGTAGGTCTTCTTCTCAATATCAAACTCCAGAATAGTAGCAAATCTAATACATCTAAGTATTCTAAGAGAATCCTCTTTAATCTTATATCTAGGATTACCCACTGTTCTAAGTATCCTATTATCTAAGTCACTTCTTACTCCTAGTACATCAAGAACTTCACCCTTATCATTAATACATAAAGTATTAATCGTAAAGTCTCTTCTAAGTAAGTCCTTCTTTATATCCCTAATATACTTAATCTTAATAGGTCTTCGATTAGACTCATACTTAATCTCTTTTCTAAAAGTAGTAACATCAAACTTATATCCCTTATAAGTAATAACAACACTACCATATTGCATATCAGATACCTTAACATCCTCAAATATATCTAGTATCTCTTTAGGAGTAGCACTAGTACATATATCAATATCATTACTCTTTCTTCCAAGTAATACATCCCTAGTATAACCTCCTACTATATAAGCAGCATATCCATTATCATTTAATATTCTAAGTAATTCTCTTGCTTTATCTTCCATAATACCTCTCTATACATATTATACCAAATCAAAGAAAAAATGCAAAGTAACATATAGTTACTTTACACTTTTATTATTTATATTCCTCTACTTGCTTAATAATCATATCAATAAATTCATCTCTTTCTATAGTAGTACTATTCTCTTTACCAAACATACGATAAGTAATAGTATTATTATCTCTCTCATTATTACCAAGAACTAAAGTATATGGAATCTTCTTAGTTTGAGATTCTCTAATCTTATATCCCATCTTTTCATCTCTAGCATCTAATTCTACTCTAAAACCTTTACTTCTAAGTTCATCAACTACTTTATTAGCATACTCTAAATGATATTCATTATTTACTGGAATAACATTAATTTGTACTGGACTAAGCCATAAAGGAAGTGCTCCCTTAGTTTCTTCAAGAATAAAGGCTGTAAATCTATCAAATGTACCAAATATAGCTCTATGAAGTACTACAGGTACCTTTTTCTCACCATTAGAATCAATATAAGATAAATTAAATCTTCTAGGAAGTAAGAAGTCAAGTTGACAAGTAGACAAAGTAATCTCTGGTCCAACAGCAGGTTTAACTTCAACATCTAACTTAGGTCCGTAGAAGGCAGCTTCTCCAATAGCTTCAGTATATTCTGCCCCTATCTCATTTAATACTTCTCTAAGTTCATTCTCAGCCTTATTCCACATCTCATCATCATCAAAGTATTTATGTTTATCTTCAGGATCTCTAAGAGATAATCTAAACTTATAATTATCAAGTCCAAAGTCCTTATATACATCTAGTATAAGACTAACTACTTCTTTAAATTGATCTTTAATTTGATCAGGTCTAACAAATAGATGAGCATCATTTTGACACATACATCTAACTCTCTCTAAACCTTTAACAGCTCCACTAGCTTCATATCTAAAGTCAGTAGCAAACTCTCCTATCTTAATAGGAAGTTCACGATAAGAGTGAATCTCATTACCATAAATTAACATATGATGTGGACAATTCATAGGTCTTAATACAAACTCTTCGTCATCAACTTTCATAGAAGGGAACATATTTTCTTTATAATGATCCCAGTGTCCTGAAGTCTTATATAAATCTACTGTTCCTACACATGGAGTATATACATGAGAGTACCCTAGTTTTTGTTCCTTAGCATAAATATAATTCTCCAAGTTCTTTCTAACAATTGCTCCATTAGGAAGCCATAAAGGCATACCCTTACCAACTAAATCATGAGACATAAAGATATCTAAGTCTTTACCAATCTTACGATGATCTCTCTCTTTTCTCTCTTGTAATTCAGTTAAGTAACTATTTAAATCTTCTTCATTTCTAAAACATACTCCATATATTCTCTGAAGCATCTTATTATTAGAATCAGCCTTCCAATAAGCACCACTTACTTTTATTAACTTAAAGTATTTTAATTCTTTAGTAGTGTCAACATGTGGTCCACGACAAAGATCAGTAAAATCTCCTTGTGTATAACAAGATATAACTTGTTCATTCTCATCCATTCTACTAATTAAATCAATTTTATATGGATCATCATGAAACATTTCTAAAGCTTCATCTTTACTAATTTCATGTCTAACTATTCTCTTACCATCTTTAGATAACTTCTTCATTTCCTTTTCTATTTTAGGTAAATCTTCTTCTTTGATTACTTCATCACCTAAATCAATGTCATAGTAGAACCCCTCTTCAATTACTGGTCCTACCCAAAACTTAGCATTTGGATATAAATGCTTAACAGCTTGTGCAAGTAAATGTGCACAAGAGTGATTTAACTTACTTAAATCTTCATTTTCTTTAATATTTATCATTTTCTATTCCTCCTTCTATTTTCACTTTTAATTTGTTTTCTTTTTATTTTTTCTTTTTCTCTTTTACATATTTTTTTACATTCTCTATAATATGTATTATCAGTAGTAGTATGACTTGTTACTATTCTATCTATTATTCTAATACCATTATCACTATAACCTACTAGTTTCTTTCTTAATATAATTAAATCACTTAAATTAAGATTAGATATATCTAGTTGCCAAGTCTCATACTTATTTTTTCTCCATACCGTTACTGGTATAAAATTATTTTCCATAACCAAACCCTCCTATTTATGAAAAAAAGACCTCTAAAAGGAGAGAATACATATCTCGGTACCATCCTTCTTTGGCCTTAATTTAGATAACGGCTCTTAACCGGTAATCTCTTTCGAGTACACTATAAAGGTAGTAATTATATATCTTTATCATTAGTTTCCACCAAACACTAACTCTCTATAAATAAAATATATATAATCTTGTCCTTCTCATTGCTTTCAAATATAAATATATTATATTCTTATTTTTTATCTTTGTCAATTACTTTTTATCTATTTTCCACTTCAGCCTGTAGTCTTCCGTGGTATGATGAAGCCTTAAGTCTTCATCATAAATATTTATTTGTTAAAAGTTTCATTTAATATAGATATATATTTACTTCTCATATCAGTAAGTATTGTATCAAGTATTTCAAAAGAAATATCTCTTTCACTCTTATTTGTAGTATCAAATAAATAAAAATTAATATTTTCTTTATTTGATAATTCTTTAATATTCATAAGTGAATCATTATATTCATTAATATTACCTTCATTTAGAAAAGTCCTTTTTTCTAACGATGCATTAGCAGTATAATCTCTTCTTAAAGAAGTTAAACTATCAGTATATAAACCTATTATAATATCAATCTTATTTTTAATTATTGGAATATATTCATCTATATAATTATCATATTCTTCTTTAGTCACTCCATTTTTATTATATAGTCTATCCATCCATATCATTCTATCAAAAAGAGATCTATCTATTAATATAATATCATTATTTTTATTAATCTCATTATCTAAATCTTCTAAAACATATTTAGGAATTTCATTACTAATAATATTTTTATATTCATCTTTTAATTTAGGATATATTTCTTTCTTATATCTCTTTGAAGTAGTAAATTCTTCTAATGTACTAGTAGTAAAACCACCCTTCTTAAAAAAGTCATATAAATTATTCATAAGAGTAGTTTTACCAGTTCTTGGAGTACCAGTAAACTCTATTACATATGGTTTATTTTTATCAAGTACACTAATCATTTTATATATTTCTTGTTTTCTATAGTGTAATCTAATTAATTTATTATATTCATCTTCTCGTCCTTCAAATATCTTTCTTTCAAGCTCATCATGTTTATTATCATTAAAGATATCATCAATAAGTAACTTTAATCTACTAAACATAATATAGTCTTTATCTTCATTATATATCAAACTATTATATACTTCAGTATAATACCACTTTTGTTTATCAAAACCTCTTTTAAATGCTGAAAAATCCTTTTCTCCTTTAATTTCAAAAATAATTCTCATATCTTCTAAATTACTTATCTTATCTGCACATACTACAGCCTTATGTCTTAAATCTAAATATTTTACTTTATCTATAGTAATAGTTTTTCTCTCTTCCCAACTTAAACTTTTATCTTCTTCAGTTGCACCAAGTACTAATGATACAATATCATCATTAAATTCATTTAATAAATCTTCTTTAGTATATTTAGTATCCTCAATTACATCGTGAAGATAAGCAGCCGCTACTACACTATCATCATATCCATATTCACTCAAAATATTAGCAACATTTATAGGATGAATAATCATTGGTTTCTCTTTATCAGATTTTCTTATTTGTCCTTTATGTGCATTAATAGCAAATAATTTTGCTTTTTCTTTTATATCTACATACATCATAATTCTCCTTTATAAAAATAAATTTTCATTGCATTATCAGAATAACAAGGTTTAGAAACATCTATATCAAGAATATTTCCAATACAGTGGATTAAAAACTGTGAAGCTATTAATAAATCGTATTCACACAAAACACCATCATAACTACTTTCAATTACTAAACTATTGCCATTTTTTAAATAATTTAAGAGAGATTTTTCATATAGAGAACCTGTTTTTGATTTGAAATAAAAGCTATTTTTATTATTTAAATTTTCATAATTAATAAATCTACCATGAGAAAAATTTTTCTTTTCATGAATGATAGCATTAACAAATCCAGATTCTATAATTTTACTTTCAAAATCAGCAGCAGCACTTTTTGTGTAATCTCCAGCAAAAATATTTATTGTATCACCATGGTTTATCATAAGTTTAATTTTTTCAATAACTTTTTTATTCTTAAAATATGTACTCCACTTTTCAATAGTTCCTTTTACGAATTCATCAACATTTATCCTAATATTTGCTTCATTGAAATAATATTTTAAAAACAAACTAGAAGGACTAATAGTACCTTCGAAAGATAAAAAGCCTCTTTCTTTTCCTCTATTGTTTGAAGTTCTATAAGTAATTATATTATCTTTAACAATATTGGTTTTTAAAACTATTTTAGATAATTCACCTTTAGTAATTATATATTTATTATTGTTATCAAAATTTTTAGTACTTATTAGTAAATCATTTGTAGTTCCAGAATAAGAAAACAATATTACTTTATTTACTTTACTATTGTTTCTATAAATAATATCTCTTGGTAACATAGCAAATGTATTACTTCCATACAAGTCGTTAATGACAATAGATGAAAATATACTTGCAGCATAGGAGCCACCACTACCAGTAAATATATAATTATCATCAGCATTAAATTCTATGTTATATAGTTTTTCTATTGCATCACTATTAATTGCATTCAAAGTTCTTATTTTCAAATTATTGATATTGATACTACATCTTTTAATTTTCTTTCTTTCCACTAGCTCAAAATCGTCACAAGTACAACAATGTTTAGCAGATTTAATCTTATATAAGCATTTTAAATGTCCTCTGGCGCCCATTTTCTTTACTACTTTAGAAGTTAATTTGATAGAATTATCATACCACTTTTCAAATTTATTAATATCAAAATTTAAATTTGTTTTAATCCAATCTTTTATTATACTAGAAAAGAATGCATCTCCTGCTCCTGTTGAATCAACTTCTGGTGTAGAGCAAGTAAGAGAATATTTGTATACATTATTATTGTAAATAAATTCAACACCTTTTTTTCCAAATGTAATAGTTATTAATTTAGGTTCAAAAATACTATATAATTGTTCATCTGAATCAAGATTAAATCTAGTTTTCAAATAATTTGATACACGCTCATTAAAATTAATAATTGAAAACTTATGTTTCATCTTTTTTACTATTTCTTCATTAGCAAGTTTTTCAAATTCAAAATATTGTCCCAAATCAAGTAATTTATTATTATATGTATTATCAATAATAATCTGATTTTTATTATTTAAATTATCAAAAACTAATATATCATCCTCTTTTATTTTATTTAAAATATCATCAGTATCTATAAGAGAATTATCATACCATTTCTTATTGTTACAAATGGGACATCTTTTTTTTGAAATAAATTCAAGTCTATTATTTGTATCAAAGTAAGATACATGAAAACATCTAGTAGAAACATTATCCAATATTTTTATATTTGTAATATCAACCTTTAAATCTTCTAGACTCTTTATTGAAATCATACCTGCCTTATCATTACCGCAAACACCAAAAACAGAAGTTTCTATTCCCATATTAGACAAATTTGCGATAATATTATGTGAAGTCATTCCACCATTTACACCCAACAATTTACCATCTTTATAGTAATAATCAGTAACCAAATCCCCAATACTCACTACTCTCATTTTTTTAATCTCCTTTTTTTAAACGAAACCTCGCTATTTTCTTTATAATCGTGATTTTTTATTAAACAATTAATAATTTTTTCTCTATTTAAATCAAATAGTAAGCCATTTCCACCATTATTAATCCAGCCAGTTATGTTCTTTTCTGAATCATCTATAAGCAATTGTTCGTTTGGAAGTATAATATTATGCTTTTGTACATCAGGAGGTACAAAAATAATTGGTGAAAAAATGTTACGATTTTCCCTCAAATCATATGCTTTTATTTTCATTTCTTTTAAACTATGAATTTTTGTAAGAATTGCTATATTCTTTTTCATCATTTCAAGTTCTCTAATAATTTCTACAGAATTATTAATAGATTTTGCTCCACAAATAATATATTCCCATTCACCATCAAGCATATCAGCTAAAGCAAAATAATCATCAAATTCCTTCTCGTCATAATGATTTAGAAATCCTCTTTCTTCTTTTTTTCTCAACATTCTTTGTTCAGAATCTAAAATAACTCCATCACAATCAACAAATACAATTTTTTCTTTCATTCTTTCACTCCTTCGAAAATATTATACAATCTTTAAAGGAAATATATCGTCTTTATTATTTAAGTTTTAATAATATAATCTTTTTTAAATCAAAATGTCTAATAGAACCTCTAAGTTTACAAAAAGCAGTAACATAAATATTATCTTCAAATTCAAACATATTTATAGGGATAATTTCTCTTTTAACTATTTTACCTGATGTACCTAAATAATCTATTAATAAACTTTTCTTATCTTTAATACATTTATCAATAATATTAATTTTCTCATCGTTTTTATTTACTGTTACATCAACATTTTTATATTCTGATAATATTTTATTAGTATTATAAATAGAATGTAATTTTTTATTTAACTTATTAAAATCACTAATTAATTTATTATCACTAATATTCTTAATATTTTCTTCTACTCTATCTAATACTTCTAAATCATATTTATTAAAATAATCTATATTCATAATATCATTTTTATTTATATAATATCCTCCACCTGGGCCTTTAAATGATTCAATAATATAGCCAGCCATCTCTAATTGTTCTTTATAATATCTTACCATTCTCTCTGTTACTCCAAGTTCCATACTAAGTTCTTTAACAGAATATACTCTACCATTTGATAATAACTTTATCATTAAAAATGCATTAGATATTTTACTCATACTTCACCTACTTTGTCCTAATCAAAAATATTATATCATACATAATTAAAAATAAGTACTATTATTTCAAGTACTTATTTATCTTATTCATTAAATCATCTTTATCAATAGGTTTTATAATATAATCACTAAAACTACTATCTTTATAAATATCATCATATATAATATTACTATTTTTAGTAAGAAGAATAACCTTAGTATCAAATCCTTTTATTTTATTAAGTTTATTCATAACACTAATACCATTCATATAAGGCATATCTTCATCTAATAATATTAAATCATACTTATCTCCTTTTCTAATTCTATCTAGTGCTTCTTTACCCAAATTAGAACTATCATATAGTATATTATGTTTATCTAATATCTTACTAATTAATTTAATACTAGAATTATTATCATCTATAATTAATATCTTTTTATTATTAACATAATTATCATAATTATCTTTATTATTAGTATATATTTTTTGATCTAATATAATAGTAACAATAGTTCCTTTATTATATTCACTACTTATAAGTAAATTACCACCCATTATATTAATAGTCTTTCTAGCACCATATAAACTATTTTGATCTTTAGTATTTTTATTTAAACACTTATCTAAGTCCTCAGCTTTTATACCAATACCAGAATCTTCTATCTTTATAATTAATCTAACTATATCTTTTTTAAAGATAGCATTAACAGATAATTCTACATATCCTTTATCAGTATATTTATAAGAATTACCTATAATAGTATTTAATACATTCTTTAAATTAATACTATCTCCATATAAAGTATTAGGTAGATTACTATCTATATTAAATCTAAAACTAATATCTTTATCTTCAAATAATTCTTTATTTTTACTTATTACTTCTTTAAGTAATAATTTAATATTATATTTATTTTTAACAGTCTTAACATTAATATCATCAATAACATCAATATTATATATATTATTAGCCATACTATATAACTTGTTATTAGAAGATATTATCTCTCTAGCAAAGAATCTATTTTCTTCTAGATTATTACTATTTAGTATTACTTCAGAAGATTTATTAATATCACTAGCAATACTCTTAACCTCATTCATCATATTATATATAAGCATACTTTTATCTTCATTAGCAGCATCCGCAATTTTCTTAGACATATGTATCTCTTCAAGTAATTTCTTATCTGGATTCTCTATTGTAAAATACATAATTACTGTTATTAAGGCAAATGAACTAGAAATAATTTGTATTTCTGGAGCAATATTATTGACTAGTAAAAGTCCTCCTATTAAAAGAAGTAATAAAAGCATTGGAACTTTTTCTCTAAAAGTCATATTTTTAAAATATTTTATAAATAGTATAAAATCTAAAATAATTAAAAGAAAAGTAATTGCTAAAAGAAATACTATACCTATTCCACCTAAATATGCTGAATTTTTCTCTAATACAAAAGCAATAGGTAAAAATATCAAAAGTAATATTGAAAAAATAGAACCAATAATTATACTCTTTCTTATCTTACTATTTTTATATTCTGTTAATTTATCACCTTTATATTTAGTAATAGTAAGTATATACAAAGTAAAAGTAGTAAGCCATACTAATATAAATATAAGATATAATCTAGATATTATACTAGATACTAAATCATTCATTTTATAAATAGCAGTAACATTACAACCTATTTCTAGTAGTAGGCCAATAGGTGTTATAGATAATAACTTTTCATAAACTGCATTTTCACTATTATTAATTCTATTTTTTGAAAAGTATACGATACTAGTAAGCATGATATATATAAAACTTACAATTAAAAGAGTAATTCTAATTTGCATAATATTTTTCACCCCTTTATTCTATAAAAATTATAACATATCCGCACTAAAAAAGAAAGCAAAAACTATACAATTTTTACTTTCTAATTAAGGTTTTCTTTAATACTTTTTTATCAACTTTACCTACTACTGTTTTTGGTAATTCATCTTCAATATAGTATGATGTTGGTATTAAATAATCAGTAATAGTATTATTTGCATAATCACTAATTATTTTCATTGCTTCTTCCTTACTATAACTATCATCAATACTAACAAAAGCAACTGGTACTTCTCCATTATAATGATTAGGATCAGGAATACCTACTACTGCTACTGATTTAACAATAGGACACTTTAATAATATGTTTTCTACATTATATGGATATATTTTTTTACCATCATATCTAATAATAATATCTTTTATTCTACCAACTACATATAGTAGTCCATCTGGAGTAACATATCCAATATCGCCAGTATGAAGCCATTTATTACCATCCTTATGTTCTTTTATAACTTTATTTGTCTCTTCTACATTACCATAATAACCAAGCATAATATCAGGGGCACTTACACAAATTTCACCAAGTTCATTATAATGTAAATCTTCTTTTTTATCATTATCATATATAGATATAACAGTTTTAGAAAATGGAACGCCTACACTACCAGGTTTATTAACTTCATTATTAAAGCATACTGTAACAGCAGAACATTTTTCTGTTAAACCATAACCTTTTTGTATCTTATATTTGCATCCACCTTTATCTAATATTTCATTAACTTTACTTTCAACTTTAGCATTAAGAGTATCTCCTCCTTCAATAGGAGCTTTAAAGAAAGATAAATCAACATTAGGTCTATTTATTAATGGGCTTTTAGAAAATATTTCCCAATGAGCAGGACTACCAGCCATACAATTAGGTTTATATTTTAATATTACTTCAGGTATCTTTTCTGGTTCATACTTAGCAATCATCATCGTTTTCATACCGCAAACTAAAGATGTATGTAATCCTACACTAAGACCATATCCAACAAATTCTGGCATTACTCCTACTAATAAGTAATGTCTTATAAATTGTACTGGTGAATTCTTTATTTGATTAGTAAGTTCATTTAAATTATCATTTGATAAAAGAACTCCTTTTGGCACTCCAGTAGTTCCCCCTGTATGAACAATAGCAACTGGTCTATCTTTTTCATACTCTTCTTCTAATACACCATTATACATATTTCCATTTTTAATAAAATCTTTATAAAACATATAATTAGCTGGAGACTCTCTCATAACTTTTTTATGTCTATTATAAATTTCTCTATCAGATATTTTATTCTTAATCTTTAAGCCATTCATTATTAATGGTAGAGATTCTACTGGTGAAGTAACAACAATATTCTCTATATTTTTTTTCTCAATTAAGTTAGTAAACTTATCAAAACACATATCTAACATTATTAAATGTCTAGGATTAGATATATTCAAATACTTTTCTAATCCTTCTTCACTTTCAGTAGGATCTATATAATCTGCTATTGCTCCTATCATACTACAAGCATAAAATAAATATGCAGACTCAGGTGTATTAGGTAAACATATAGTAACTACTTCTCCTTTTTTTACACCTATAGTTTTAAGTGCTTTAGCAACTTTTTCTATTTGTAAAAATAACTCAAAATATTTTATCTTTCTATTTGCAAATATAATAGCGGTATCATTTATATATTTTTTATTTTCATCATATAAATAACGATAAACTGTTTTATTAATAGAACCAGCCATCAATTCTTCTTTAGTATAATATTTAAGCCAAGGTCTATCTATATTTGGTATTCCAGTTAATGGTCCTTGTATATTTCCTAATAATAATTCTCTTAAATATAAATTTCTTTCTATTTCTTTATTATAGTTTTCCATATTCTTATAACACATCCCCTCAAATAAATCACTTATATAATACTCTATTTTTATAGATTAGTAAACCATTATTTAGTGCTTTCCTCTAACTTTTTTATTCTCATTTTTTCTACTTTTTTATAATCTACTTTACCAACAGATGTAAGTGGTAAATCTTCTTCAAAAATAAAATCTTCTGGTTGCGAATAAGAAGGAAGTTTATCTTGACATAATTTTATCAATTCTTCTTTTAATTTTTTGAGTTGACTTACACTATCCTTCTTTATAACAACATGCGCCTCCGGAGAAAAACCATATGTTTGATCAGGAATAGAAATAACACAGCAGTTTTCAACTTTAGGATGACTTACAATAATTCCTTCAATATATGATGGATACAATTTAAAGCCTCCATGAGTAAACATTCTTTTATATCTTCCTTTAAAAAATAGAAAACCATCTTCATCAATTATACCTACATCTTCAGAATGAATCCATCTTTTACCATCACTATGTATTTTTATAACTTTGCTTTCCTCTTCTTCATTATCTAAATAACCAAGCATTTCAGTTGGACCAGTTATACATATTTCTCCTTCTTCACCATATTTTAATTCTTTATCAGTACCTCTTTCAAATATACCATAAGTATTAAGTGGAAGTGGAATACCTAAACTAGTAAATTTATTAACATTACCCATACAAGTTACCGAAGTACCAGATAACTCTGTCATGCCAAATCCCTTATCTATACTACCACTAGAATTATGATTCTTTAAAAAGTCTTTAACTTCTTGTTCTTGTGTTCTTGTAAAAGATTCTCCACCTACTCCAATATGTTTAATACATTTCCAATTCATAGAATTTGCTTTTTCATCTTCAATAAAATGTTCAACATAAGTTGGAACAGTAGCAGTATGATTAGGTTTATACTTAATCATAAACTCTGTAAACTCTTTAGGAGATAATATAGGAGCAATAATATTAGTCATACCTAAACACATAGGCATATGGATAGTAACAACAATACCATATGCTACAAATGGAACTATTCCATTTAAGAAAGTATCACCTTTATTATAATTAGCATTAAGTGATTTATATTGAATAGCCATAGCATTAAAGTTTTCATTAGATAGTTTAACTGTCTTAGGTACACCAGTAGTACCACCAGTATGAACTAAAGCCGCTACCATATTCTTCTTATATCTAGGATATCTAGGATAACGATATTTATGAACACTCATTAAATCATTCCATGTCATATATTTATTTTTCTTCTTTATTTCATCTATCCTACTATATAAAGTACTATCTTCTTTTCTAGATTTCTTTTCTGCTAATACATTAAATGGAAATAATACTGAATTATATGGACTTAATGTAATAACATTTTCTACTATATTATCAATATCTTCATCTTCCATACATTTATCAAACTCAGGTAAAAAATTATCCATAACCACTACTTCACTAGATTTTACTTCCATAAGATATTTTTTTATTTGTTTATAATCACTTCTTACATCAATTAAATTAATAACTGCTCCTAACTTATTTAATGCATAAAACAATACTTCTAATTCAGGATTAGCAACAGACATAACTGTTACTACTTCTCCCTCAGTAACACCAAGATTATATAGTCTTCTAGCAGTCTCATCTATCATATCTATATAATTTTTATAACTAATTTTTTTACCATAATACATAATAGCCTTAGTACTTAAATTATCTTCATTTTGACTTACCATATATTGATAAGCAGTTAATTCAGGTATACTAGCAGTAATAGCTTCTTTACTATAATATTTCTGCCAAGGTTTATCAATTGAAGCATACCCAGTAATTTTCTTATCTTTATCTACTACATAACTACCATTCATTTCACTATAAACATCAATATTCTTTATAGTCATATATCTCATCCCCTCAAATAAATTACTTATATAATACTCTATTTTTATTAATAAGTCAAATATTTAAAAAAGAATTATCATTACACTAATAATTCTTTACCATTCATTTAATTATTATTAAAAATAGAATATATAAGTAAATCATTCATTTTACCAGTTAATTTATTTTTATATCTATCTTTTAAAGTAGCTTCTAATTTCATACCACATTTTTCTGCTACTTTAATACTACCAATATTATTACTTGGTATAACAGCCTCAATTATATTATAATTACATTCATTAAATAAATAATCAATTATTGCCTTAACTGCTTCTGTAGTATAACCTTTATTCCAATACTTAGAAGATATACTATAACCAATTTCTAAAGTATTATATTTATATGAAGTATTTGTACTAATAACACCAATTACTTCTTTAGTATCTTTTATTTCTATACACCATTCAAATCCATTTTCTTCATATTTCTTTAACCAATAACTAATCACCTTTTTAGTAGTCTCTTCAGTATCATGACATTTAAAAGTTAAGTATTCATTTGTTTTAACATCACTAGCCCAATTAATAAATAAATCATGAGCATCATTCATAGTTACTTTTCTTAAGACTAATCTATCTGTTACAAGTAATTTAGTACCACTCATTTTACCTCACCATCCTATTCAAAATTAAATAATATCATTTAAATTATAATACTTACCCATCCTTTCTGAACTAGTAAGAAATCCTTACTAGTTGTTTTTTTAAAAGCATTTTCTAAAATATTAGCAGTTGTATTGCTACTTATTTCTGTTATTTTTTCCTTATTTCATCAATTAATCTAATAACTTCCTCATAACTTTCATCTAGTAATTCTAATCTATATGATCTAATACCAAGATTTTTATAATAACTAATATTATCAATATAATTAATCTTTTTATAATGCATAATATGTGTTAAACAATTGTTATGAAGTACTCTATATCTATTCTTATTAATATCCTCTAGATAATATATATCTTCTTTTTTACAAGGACATATTTTTAATTCTTTAATAGGACATGACTTAGTAATCATATTTTCTATAGTACCATATATTATTAATTCTACTTTATCTAATATATAATCATCTAAATAATTATAATTAACTTCAGGAGATAAAGTAACTCTCTTAACACCATTATCTAGTAAAAACTTAATACTATAGTTATTAACTACATTTAAATAATAATCACTAATAAGATTACTATCTCTATATTTATAGATAGCCCCTATCTCAGTAGCAAGTATATTTTTACTATCATAATTATAATTATTATTAACTCTCTCCAATCTCAAATATACTTTATCATTATCTTTATATATATCATATAATTCACTATCAACATATATTCTATCTATATTCATATCTATACCTGCTTGTACTTGTTCTTTATTTCTAGCAAGTATTGATATTTCAGTATTATAATCATCTTCTTTATTATAATCTAATGAATATTTATTAATAATAATATCTCTTTTAGTATTACTTCTAGTAGTAATTAATTTATCACATAATAATCTTCTTATATTATTAATATCTTTCATATTAACAAAGATATCTCTATCTATATCAATATTTATATTATTACATACAAAAGGAGTATTACCAAGTTTAGTTATCTTTTCTTTAATCTCTTCATTAGTAGTTCCCCTCTTAACAGGAGGTTCTACCTTTACTTTATCATTAACTATATTATTCATATTATCACTAAAAGTAATATCTAAAAACTCATCTATTAATTTAATATCTATATTTATAATTACCTTTTTAATACTACTAGTAATTATCTCTTTGTCTAAATAACTACTTGAGGTCTTAACTAAAATATCTTTATCTTTTAGATTAATCTTATTATCCAAATAAATAATATCTCCAACATTACCTTTATTAATAAGTAATCCTTTTTCATTATAAATAAAGTTAGCTATCATACCATTATTACTATTCTTAAATCTAATACCATCTTCTTGATATAATTCTTTATCTAATTTAATTTTAATTTTCTTTTTATTAACATCTATTACTTTACCAATATCTAATCCTCTATGATTAGAAGATTCTATATTCATAACTTTATCTTTAAATAAATAACCATTAGTAAATTCTCTATTAAATAATATCTTTAAATTATCTTCTTCTTTACTAGATATTCTATTACTATAAGTATCTATTAATTTTCTATATATTCTAGTTACATATCCAACATAACTAGGAGATTTCATTCTACCTTCAATTTTAAAACTTACAATATCACTATCTAATAGTTTATTAAAATTATTTATAGTATTAAGTTCTTTAGTACTAAGTAAATATTTACTTTCATTATTTACATATTCACCATTTTTTATTAACTTAAAAGGAAGTCTACATACTTGTGTACATTCTCCTCTATTACCACTTCTACCACCATTCATAAAACTAAATAGGCAACATCCAGAGTAGCAGTTACATAAAGCTCCATGTATAAATACTTCTTTTTCTATATCCACATCTATATTTTCTATTTCTTCAAGAGACATTTCTCTATCTAGTACTATTCTAGTTACTCCTAGTTCTTTTAACAACTTTATACCTTCATTATTATGATTATGGCACTGAGTAGAAGCATGTACTTCCATATTAGGAAATACTTTTCTAACTAATGATATCATACCTATATCCTGCATAATAAGAGCATCTACTCCTATTTTATATAAATATTCTATATATTTAATTAATTCATCTACTTCAGTATTATAAATAATAGTATTTACTGTTATATATATTTTTACTCCATATAAATGAGCATAATTAACTGCTTCTTTTAATTCCTCATTACTAAAATTACCAGCATATGCTCTAGCTCCAAATGTTTTTCCACCAAGATAGATGGCATCTGCTCCATTATTAACCGCAGCCTTTAAACATTCTATATTACCCGCAGGACTAAGTAATTCTTTCATAATACCACTTCCTCATTGCATTAATAGTATAACATAATTTTAGGTAAAATAAAAGAATGCATTGCCTGACACACAATTGCATTCTCTAGTTTGATGAATAACCATTTTAAATTAATGTCAGTTAATATAAAACAGCTTCCTATCTAATGAGTTTTCTTTCTCATACATATATGCATATCTAATAGATAGATAAGAATTATAGCCTCTACCATAATACCCAACATTTACTATTTAACATAAAGATTTCCAAATAAAACTTCTACTCGGGTAAATACTAAAACATATAGTCGTTATTAATATTTACATTATATTATCATAGTATTTTCTATTAGACAATTAAATTGTACACCATTTTACACTATCTGTCAAGTACTTTTCTACATTTTTTTACATTTTTCACCTTTCATGAAAATCCAAGGTATTTTCATGTCTGATATAGCCTAATTCTTAGTCTCCATCAGAGTCTCATTAGACCTATCATATTTTAGAGTTAGTACTATATAATTATTTATTTTCTATATTATCTAGAATCTCTCTAATTTTTCTAAATCTATGATTTAATCCAGACTTAGTAATTTCAGTACCTGTTTCAAAAGACATAATTTCTGCTAATTCTTTTAAAGAACTTTCTTTATACTTCATTCTATATTCTATAACTGTCTTTAACTTTTCATCAAGTAAATCAACCATATCTAATTCATATAATTTTTCTATATCATTAATTTGTTTATTCGCAGTCATAAATACTTTATCCATATTAGCTTGTTCACAGTTATTAAGCCTATTAGTCATATTTTTATGATCTCTATATATTCTAATATCTTCAAAATACATAACCGCAGAAAATGCCTTTATAACTCTTAAAAAATCACTTATCTTTTCTGCTTCTTTTATATATACAGTATAATTCTTTTCTCTTTTAATTATTTTACTATTTAAGTCATAAGTATTAAGTAATTTATTAATAAAATTAGCATATTCTTTTGTATCTAATATAAATTCCATATGATATCTACTAGTCTTTGGATCATTAACAGAACCAGATACTAAAAATACTCCTCTTAAATATGCTCTTAATTGTTCTTCGTCTGATATTAAATATTCTTTAGGAATACTAAGATATTTATTATTATCAATAATAGATAAATCTTCAAGTATTTCTTTTACTTTATTATTTATATTTAATATATAAGTTAATCCTCTACCTAGTTTCTTATTTCTAACTGTAATAGAAGGACTAATACCATATATTTCTTTAAATAATTTAAATACTCTTCTTGCTACAGCATTATTTTCAATAGTAACATTTATATTATTATTTATATTACCCGCTATTCTTATAATAGCGGATAATTCAGATATATCTTCTAATCTAGTAGTTTCTATCTTTGAAGCTTCATCTTTAACAACCATTGTAAAACTCATTATTTTAACTCCTTAACTATATAATTAAATATTGCAAGTGCTGTTCTATATGGATCATGTCTAACTTTTTTCTTCTCACTAATATAAAGAAGTTCATCTTCAATTATTTCAACATTCATATCATTTAATACATCATAATCAATATCAATTTGACCAGCTATTTCTCCTAAATATCTTTCTTTTATATCATCTGGTACTTTTTTATTATTAACAACTACTACATCCATTAAATCTTCTTTAACATAAGAATTAATTTTTTTAATACAATCTGATACTTTATAATTATCTGTCTCTCCATGTTCACTCATTATATTACAAACATACATCTTCTTAGCCTTAGAATTCTTTAAAGATTCTACTACTTCTTTAGATAATAAATTAGGAATTATACTAGTATATAAACTACCAATACCAAATATAATTAAATCAGCTTCATCTATAGCCTTAATTACTTCTTTAGTAGGTTTAACTTCATTTTTATATTCAATATAATCAATCTCTTTACCAGCCTTAGTAATATTAGATTCTCCTTCAATTATTTTACCATCAGTAGTATGAGCTATTAATACAGGATTCTCTTCAGTAAAAGGAAGTATAGTTCCTTTTATATTAAATATTTTAGATAAAGATCTAAGTGATTCAGTTAAATTACCTGTAATATTATATAAAGCAGTTAACAGTAAATTACCCATCGGATGATTATTTAAAGAACTATCAGTAACAAATCTATATTGTAATAAATCCTCAATAAGTGGTTCTACTTCAGATAAAGAAACTAAAACATTTCTAAGATCACCTACTGCAAATATATCAAATTCTTCTCTAAGTCTTCCACTAGAAGAACCATCATCAGCAACTGTCACAATAGCGGTAATATCAAGAGGAAACTGTTTTAATCCTCTAAGAAGCACTGAAAGCCCTGTTCCTCCACCTAAGACAACTATTTTTTTCATTATGCACACCTCTTAATACATTATACTATAATTAAATAGAAAAAGAAAGAAAATTCATTCTTCTTTTCTTTCTTGTATTAAAGAATTTACAAATAAAATACTCTTAGTAGGAACAATCTTAGTAAGTAAATGATTAAATTTCATATTATTAGGAATAATAAGTAATTTATTCATAAACATACCATCTATAGCTACTTTACTAGCATATTCACTATTAAGAGAAGAAATATTAAATTTAACATCTGCTACATTATTAAAATTAGTATTAACTGGTCCAGGACAAAATATAGATATCTTAACATTAGATTTATCTCTTTTTAATTCTTCATATATAGCTAAAGATAAACTAACAATATAGTTTTTAGTAGCATAATAAGTAGCCATATAAGGTCCTGGCATAAAACCAGCCATTGAAGCAACATTTAATATCCTACCATAATCTCTCTTAACAAAATCTTTTAAAAATAATTTAGTAAGTATATGATATGCTTTAATATTTAAATCAATCATATCCATTTCTTTATCTAAACTAGTTTCCGTAAAATTACCAGCATCTCCAAATCCAGCATTATTAATTAATATATCAATATTTTCATCTTTTAATTCTTTATATAATTTAACACATTCTTCTTCAATTATTAAATTATAACCATAAATATGTATATTTTTATATCCTTTAAATTCTCTATTTAAATCTTTTTTATTTCTTGCAACTAAATATAACTCATATCCTAATGAATATAAATATTTAGCCATATCTCTTCCCATACCAGAAGAAGCTCCTGTTACTAGTGCTTTCATATTATCATCCTTTCAAAAAAAATAATCAATTACTGATTATTTTTCTTCTAATTTATCAATTACTTCTTGTGCCACTGAAATAGTTTTTTCCTTTAAATCATCTGCTATTCCCTCAAGTACAGGAGTACCCTTTTCTTTAGCAAGTTCTACTAATTCATTAGCTTTATCTTTAAGTTCATTACCCTTCTTTTTAGCAGCTTTTAAAACAGTTTCTTTATCTAATTCATCAAGGCCTTTTTTAATTTCATTAACTTTAGTAGTAAACTCATCTTTAATCTCTGAAACAGTCATATCATCTACACTTTTCATAAATTCATTAATTTTCTTCTTAATATCATTTCTTAAGTCACTACCTTTTTTAGGAGCAAATAATAAAGCTAAAGAAGCACCAATACCAGCACCTAATACTAATTTACCTAATCCTTTTTTACTCATTTTTATCATCCTTTCTTTTATTAAATATTTTATCAATAATCATACTGATTATATCAACAACTTTATCAGTAACAAATGTAACTTTATTACTAACTAATGAAGCAACCTCAAACACCCCATCTAAGGATTTAACCTTAACAGTAATATTATCTACAACTTTTTCTATTTTATCCATAGTAATAATTAATTTTATAGTTAATACTATTAAAGCTACCAATAAAATAGCACCTAAAATATATAAAACAATTGGTAATACTTCATTAACAGTCATTATTTTTCCTCCTCATCATACATAGAATCAATTAAATTAAATATATCATTATCACTATCTATTGCATTATCACTAGTATAATTATTTAATATCTCATCAGCGCCTTCCTCATCATGTACTAATTTCTTTTCAAATTCAATAGTATCTTCTAATTTTTTACTAGGAGTTTTTCTCTTAGGAACCTCTTCTTTAACTTCTATCTTTTCAGCAGAAGCTTCTTCCATATTATGATTTACTATCTTAATATCACTATCTCCTGCATCTAATTCTACTTTATTAGTATTAATTACAACCTCAGTTTTCTCTCTCTTAGGTTGTTCATAACTAACACCAAAATCAAAATAATTATCTTCAGCATCACCTAAAGTAACATCCTTGTTACTAGGAGTATCCTCAGTCATATCAACAAGTAAATTACTATCATCAATTACTTTCTTTTTATCAGCATTCTTAGTAATTTTAACTTCTTGATATAATTCACAATTTTCACATAAATTATTTCTAATATCATCAGTTAAACTTCCATAAGCTTTATTTCTAACTGTTTCAAAATCTATTTTTTTACTTGCTCTAGGTATTTCATAAGAACTTTCATCCTGTAATTTAACTTCATCTTTAGTATAATTCTTATCAAGTACACCATATACTGGTGATATCACTGGTGTAGGCTTAAATCTTTTAGGCTTAGGTTCTTCTTTTTTAGAATATAAAGTAGAAACTTTCTTTTCTTCCTCTTTCTTCTTTGCTAAAATATTTTGATTACTATATTTAGGAACCTCAAAAATATCAGGCTCATCCATTTCTATAGGAAATGCAAAATTATTATTAGTTCTAGTTTTTACTATTTCTCTATCACTAATTATTTCATCAGAAACACCAGTTCTAGTTTTTTTTACTTCTTCTCTTTTCTCTTCTTCCTCTATTTTATTTCTCATAAAAGTAGGAAGCTTATGTTCTTCTTTTTCTTCTACTTCTATTTCTTTAGTTTCAACAACCTCTTCTTCATCAGAAAATAAATCCTTTATCTTATCTAAAAATCCCATATAGTCGCTCCTTTTCTAATATTCAGGTAAATCCGGAATAATACTATCCTCTTCACCAACATACTCACTTAAATATTCTGAAAACTTACTTTCAGCATCTTCTGGCTTTTTAATTTTATATTCTTTAAATGAACTAGAATAATAATCATCTTGAATAATCTTTTCAATTAAATTATCATTATAATTAATACTATTAAGTATAATCATAGAATAAGATAAAATATCTGCCAACTCATACTCCTCTACATAAGTCTCTATTTTAGCATAATTATAAACTACTTTCATAAAATACTTATCTTTATCTTTAGTTATCTTAACATATCCGTTCTTCTTATTATTATTAATTTTATAATAATAAAAAGAATCACTACTATCTTTATCATCTAAATTTAAATTATTCTTATAATAATAACTAATAACATCAACATATAAATACATATAAGTATCATTAACTTTAAATATTTGATTATAATCTTTATCATAAACTTTATTAATACTAAATGGTAAATAATATTTATATCCTAAAGAATTAGTATTATAAATATTATTACTATTTTCAATTACATCATTTACAATAACATCATAATTATTATTATTTATCCTAGTACATCCAATACATAAAAGTAATACCATTAATAGTAAAAACTTTTTCTTCATATCATATTATACCTCTTCTACATTATAACAAAAAAAAAACTAAAATGAAATAGTTTTTTTATTATTTAGTAAAAATTTGCTTATATTTCTTGAATTACAGTAATAATCATTGGCTTATTACCAGTTTGATTAATTAAATATTTACTAAGTTCATCTCTAATAGTATTTTTAATTTTATTATATTCAACATACTTCATTCCCGTAGTATTATCCACTACTATTTTTTCAGAAATCTTTTTAATCTCATTAATTAATTCATAAGAATCTTTAACATAAACAAATCCTCTTGTTAAAATCTCAGGGCCAGCCATAATTTCTTTAGTTTGTTTATTCAAAGTAACAGAAATAATCATAATACCATTATCACTAAGCATCTCACGATCTTTTAAAACAACTTCCCCAATATCATCACCAGCAGTACCATCTATTAAAACAGAACCACTATGAACCCTCTCAAAAGTATCTAACATTACACCATTTTTAAAAGTAACAACATCACCATTTTCTTTAAGAATAATATTACTTTTAGGTATACCAACCATTTCTGCTAATTCAGCATTCATAACCTGATTTTTATATTCACCTCTTATTGGAAAATAATATTTAGGATTCATCAAATTAATCATAGTCATTAAGTCTTCATTAGAAGCATGATGTGATAAATATTTTTTAGAAGATAAACTAACAACATTAGCTCCAGACTTAGCAATATCATCAAGTAAACTATAAAAAGTCTTCTCCCTATTATCATAAATAGGAGTAGCTAAAAACACAGTATCATCTTCATTTAACTTAATAAATTTATCATAGCCATTAACGATTCTCATAATATTGTAATATGGTTTATCTTTCTCATTAGCATTTAATATTACAACATTCTTATCATTTATATTAGATAAATCACCAATAATATCTTTAGATATATATAGATAATGATTTTCAATAGCAAAATCAATTATCTTCTTAAGTCTTTTACCCATAATTACAATTTTTCTATTGGTCTTCTCTACTTCAGTAAATAATTCCTGAATACGATATAAATGAGAATCTAATACATTAAAAATAATTCTACCATCACTATTATTTAAAGTCTCTCTAATTAAAGGTGCTATTCTATGTCTAGGAGAAGTAAATCCTTCTACACCAGCATAGAAAGATTCAGTAAGAAGACATAATACATTCTGCTTACCAATATAAGCCAACTTACCAATATCTGTCTTATAAGCCCCTTTCATAAGTGAATCAATAACATAATCAGAAGCATAAAAAATAACTCCATCTTTAGTATATATAGCATAACCAAAATTATCAGGTGTAGAATGAGATAAATTTACAGGAAAAATCTTAACATTACCAATTTCTATTGGTACATAAGCCTTTATCTCTTTCATATTCTTATACTTAATATTAGAATTATCAAATTCATCCTTAACAATCTCTAAAGTATATTTAGACCCATATATATAAGGATTACCTAAATCATCAACAATATCAGTTAAAGCCCCTATATTTTCATCATGACCATGTGTTAAAAATATTCCCTTAATTCTTTTTTTATTTTCTTTTAAATAAGTAACATTAGGTATAATATAATCAATACCAAGTGTTAATTCATCAGCATATTTAAGCCCTGCTTCAAAAACAAATATATTCTTATCAACTTCAATAACAAACATATTTTTACCATTTTCATCTAGTCCACCTAGTGAAAACATTCTAATTTTACTCAAAATAATTCTCCTTTCTTTAAAGTAAAAGACTTAAATAATTATAGCAGAAAATTATCATTTTGTAAAGTAACATCCACTTCATAGAAAAAAGAGACTGTTGTGTTACAATTGATGTGAAACATTTCTATACAAAAAAAGTGATTCAAGTTGTATAATATTTGTAAATGGTAAAATAAAATGTAGGAAATCGGTAAAAATAAATGTCGGTTTTCC
>ENA-OOZQ01000218-OOZQ01000218.1-human-gut-metagenome-genome-assembly--contig:-NODE-218-length-50241-cov-6.130674_pt1 | contig 50241 bp, 37 predicted proteins | sample MGYA00241188_ERZ501399 | MGnify/ENA primary metagenome ERZ501399 (study PRJEB25962, sample SAMEA2042658) | human gut metagenome | biome: human gut; feature: human-associated habitat; material: faeces... | reverse complement strand
TCAAATATTTTTATTTTTTTTCATAAAATTTCTTGACTTTCATATAGTTAGTCTTATTCTTTTGTAATTCTTAATTTAAATTTTCCTTACAATCATATAATTTTTTTATAAAATATTCAAGTGATATTTATAATCTTTTTATATGCAAAAAGGAAGGCTTCCCTTCCTTCTTTAATTCTATCTATTTAATTTTTTTAATACATAAATTCTCTATATTTACAACTTTAGTTGCTAAATCTTTATAAAAACTCGCTTCGTGAGAAACTAGAATAACAGTTCCTTTAAATTCTGTTAATGCCTTCTGTAACTCTTCTTTTGTATCCGCATCTAAGTGATTGGTAGGCTCGTCCAATATTAATAAATTACAAGGTTTTAGTATTAATTTGCATAACTTAACCTTTGCTTGTTCCCCACCACTTAGCGTAGAAATAGGTTGCATAACATGTTCCCTTTTTATTCCACAATCGGCTAAATGTTTTCTAACTTGTTTTTGCGTTAATTTTGGAAATTCTCTAGAAATTATATTTAATGGAATATCCTGTGGATCTTCCCATTTTAAATCTTGCTCATAATATCCTATACTCTTAATTGTTTCTGAAAACTTAAAATTTCCAGAAATAGGTTTAATTTCTCCCATAATAGTTTTTAATAATGTGGATTTTCCAATCCCGTTAAATCCTGTTATAACTAGTTTTTCCTCATTTTGTACGTCAAATTTCATTTTAGGAAGTAATGGATAATAATATCCTACTTCTAAACCATTTACTTCTAATATTACTTGTGCAGTACTTTGGATACAATTAAAACGGAAATGCGGTTTACTAGTAAAAGATGGTTTTTCTATTTTTTCCATCTTTTCTAACTTTTTCTCTCTACTCTTTGCCATCTGCGCAGTTGATGCTCTAACCTTATTTTTTGCAATATAATCTTCTAATCTTTTTATTTCTCTTTGCTGTGAATTATATTGCCTTATATAATCTTCTCTTAAAAATTCTTTTTGTTTTAAAAAACTAGAATATGTCCCTTTGTATTTTTTCATTTTATTGAATTCTATATCACAAATACAAGTTGTAACCTTCTCTAAAAAATCGAAATCATGTGATACTATTATAAATGCGCCTTTAAAAGTTTGTAGATATTCTGCCAGCCACTCTACATGTTCTTTATCTAAAAAGTTAGTTGGCTCATCTAGTACCAAGACTTCTGGATTTTGTAAAAGTAATTTTGCTAAAATTACTTTTGCCCTTTGCCCACCACTTAAGTTCTTTAGGCAGTTTTCCATTCCAAGTGCTGTTATTCCTAACCCACTTGCAACTTTTTGTATAGTACTATCTATCGCATAAAAATTTCTTTCTTCTAATTCTTCTTGATATTTAGAAACTTTGTTTAAAATAGCTTCATTATAATTTTCTGCCATTTCCTCATATAATTTATTTAATTCTTCTTCTAATTTATATAAGTCTTTAAATGCTGTTCTTAAATAATCAAAAATTGTTTGTTCTTCTTCTACTATTGCATATTGGTCTAGATTTCCTATGGTAATGCCATTTTGCCATCTTACTGTTCCTTTATCTGGTAAAATTTCTCCTAATAATATTTTTATTAAAGTACTTTTTCCTGCTCCATTTTGACCTACAATCCCCATGTGTTCGCCTTTATATAGCTCGAAAGAAGAGTCTTTATATAATAATTTGTCTCCAAACGAATGTGTTAAATTTTCTACTTCTAATAGTGCCATTTTCTCCTCCAAGTTTTCCTATTTATCTGTTTTATATAGTATTCTTTTCTGCACTTACCTTACTTGATATTGCATATAGATTATACAAAGTTTTTTTAAGTTTAGCAAATAATTTGTTTTTGCTCTCTAGTGCTAAATTTTGTAAAATATTGTTTTTATTTACAAAATATGGTATAATAAAAGTTGACCAAGAAACATTTTAAGTATAAAAAAGGGTATTTCCCTTTTAACATCAAGGAGGTTATCATGAAAAAAGTATTGCTGATTTACAACGATTTTAATCGGGAGACTAAAGAAACATTAAACAGAGTTAGCGAGATTTTGGTCGACGCTTTAAAGCGGGCAGGGATTCAAGATTCTTTGCAAATTGATACCTGCAAAATGACATCTTGCAAAGAAAAATCTAAAGACTATGACTTTCTAGCAGGATACCATATCGAAACAGACATATCTTTATATTTAAGCCAACACTTTCCTGGCAGATATGTTCACTTCTTCGACAGTTATTACATGTTTGCACTGGCTAACGTCACAAAGTGCGAAGAAATCTGTGGCTGCAGGACGTACAAGATTTCTCCAATTCCAATTAATCCGTAAATTAAAACACTTTTCCCCGCAAGTTCAATCTACTACAATAATTATATTGGATTGACCCTGCGGGGTTTTCTTTTTTTATATAATATTATAATCAATTAATTTTATCTTAGTAGAAATCCATTCATCTTTTTGCCTGAATTCTTTAAACAAATCTGTAGATAAATACTTTTTATTATCATCTGCAAATAGAGTAACTACTGGCTTATCTATTTTTTCATTTAATAATATACTTCCTATCAAATTCGCTCCTGAAGAAATCCCAACTCCCAGACCTAATTCCTTTGCCAATTTTTTGGCCATATTTATTGAATCATCATCATTTACCAATATAACATCATCAATTTCATTTTTATCTATTAAATCTGGTACAAATTCATCGCCAATACCTTCTATTTTATGAGTTCCATTAGTTTGTATAGTTTTGTGATATTTTAAACTAGTAATTAGAGGCATTTTATCCGGCTCTATTGCTACTATTTGTAAGTTTTTAAATTTTTCTTTCAATCTTTTACCAGTTCCCATTAAAGTACCACCAGTTCCAACACCAGACACAAAACCATATATTTCTTCTGGAACTTGAGTTATAATTTCTTCTCCTGTTGTTTCATAATGCGCTAAAAAATTATCATTATTTGCAAATTGGTTAGCTAAAAAACCCTTTTTGTCAATAGCTAGTTTTTTTGCTTCTTCTATACATCTTATAAATCCACCTTCTTCTTTTGAATATAGTATTACTTCTGCTCCATATTCCTTCATTAAATCTATTCTTTCTTTACTTACCCAATCAGGCATAAAAATATATACTTTGTGTTTATATTTCTTTCCTAATGCAGCCAATGAAATTCCCGTATTGCCACTTGTTGCTTCTATTATTGGCATATTTTCTTTTAAATCTCCTCGCTTTTTAGCATTGTTTATTATATAAAATGCAACTCTATCTTTTATACTTCCTGTTAAATTATAATATTCTAGTTTAGCATATATGTATTTTCTCTTATTATTAAATTCATAATTAATTTTTATCATTGGAGTGTCCCCTATAATCTTTATACTTTTCATAAACTCACTCCTCCTATTATATTTAAAAAAACTATATACGTATATGTATATAGTTTCTATATTGTATGTTTTATCCATTATTTATGTAACCATTTATTAGATTTCATCATCTATATTATTCAAATAATCTAACAACTACATGTTTTTACTTCCTCTATTTCTGCTTAAATATCCTCTTTATTTTTTCTATAATTTTCGAAATAAAACTTTGATTGTATACAATAACTTCATTATTTTTTTCTGCTACTTTTGCTTGCTCCTTAAAAATTTTTTCCGGATTATATTTTTCTTTAATATATGCTTTATGTTCCGCCTCATTTTTATCCCATGCTTCTTTAATTTTTGATTTTTCTTCAGGTTTTGCAATATAACTATAATATATTAATGCCAATATATCCTTTGCGGTTTCTGAAATATTTTGTTCTGTTAATTTTTTCTTATAGTCTATACCTACTATAATATTTGATGTGCTAGCTAGTTCTTTTAACTTTAATAAAAAGTTCTCTGGTATTTTCATATTAATTTTGGGGTCAAAATATTCACAAAGGCATAATACTTCTTTTGCCGCATTACTAATCTCTACTTGTTCCATTGTTTCTTTCCCCCTCTTTTTCTATATTTCTAGAAAAAATATTTTTCAATTTAAACTGAAGTTGTGCTAAACGTCCAGTTTGTCTTCCATATGATAATTTTTCCATTTCTTCAATCCCAAAATTATTTGCTTCACTATATATTGGGTCTACAACTTGAACTTCTTCGCCATCAATTAACCTAGATGTCTCTTGTACTTGCTCTAAAAATGACTCGAATGTATATACTTTACTTGCATCTAATCCAGCCTCTTGCATCCATGTACTAACTCTATCTATATTTTCTGGAGTTGTAAATATTCCATATAATTGATCTGGATTCTGGCTAAGATCTACAGTTTTCATCAAGTTTGGAAATTCATTATCTTCTGGTCCTTTAGGAAACAATGCAAATATACATCCACATGGTAATGAACGATAATATGCTTGTATGTCTGAAAATAATTTAATCGTCTCTCCCAATGTTTGAATTGATGATGCAGAAAATTCGCCATATCGATCTGTAGAATTTCTATAGCCATTATATCTATCTGCAGTAGAAGTTATAGTTTTTGTTTTTATAATTTGTTCTGCAAAATAAATTGGTGTTCCATGAAATCTTAAGTCTAAATTCTTAGAAATAACAGACTGCAGTTTTTCTGTAAATTCATTATACTGATTAATTCTATATTCTATATCGTTCTGGTTGTTGGGTCTAACAAACTTTAAAGCTAAATTATTTTCTTCTATACAATATCTCCATCTTTCTGTTTGTATAAAGGCTGCATTATATTCGTTAGAGTTAAAACCATATGTTTCTTGTGCTCGATTTAAATCTTCAATTGCATGATTTAAACACATTGTATGTGATTTTATTTCTGAATTAATCGCTTGCTTATCTGCTTTATATTGCTTTTTTGGATTAGTACTCCTATCTTTATTTTGTATAATCATAACTTTCACCTTTTTATTTTAATTTATCTTTAGCTATTTTTTTGCTGTACCTATCTTCCTCTGAAAAAACACATCCACAATACTTTTGCATATATAAACCTAACTCTCTTGCTTTAGCTTGACCTTCTCTAAATCCAATTCTAAAATCTCTATATAAAAAATCTAAGCCATATTTTTTTGCAATTTTCTCTCCTTGCATTTTTAGAATATCATGTTTCTGATAAGGACTAACCAAAAGAGTTGTAGAAATAGTATCAAAACCATGTTCTTTAGCATATTTAGCGGTTTGCTCTAATCTAACTTTATAGCAATAATTTTGACATCTATTTTGCAAATCACATACTACATTTTTACAAAATTCATCTAAGCCATAGTCCTCTTCGAAAATAGCTTCTACATTTATGCTGTTAGTATATTCTTTTAAACAATCTCTTCTTGCTTTATACTCCATATATGGATGAATATTTGGATTATACCAATATACAGTTGGTTCTATTTCTTCTTTTCTTAATGAATCAATACAATACACACTACATGGTGCACAACAAGTATGCATTAATAATTTCATTTTTTCCTCCTTTTTAATTTTAATGTCTAAGTTCATAAACATCAAAAAAGCTTACTGTTCCTATCTTTTCTAGATTATTTCTTATATATTCTATTACTACTGTTGGTGTTTGCCAGTTTAATCCCATTTTATCATTTTTTATTAATATCACTGCATTTTCCATATTGTTTATTTTTTCTATTTGTCCTTCTTCACTTGCTGACCCTAAATTCCCTTTTAAAAACATATCAAAATCTTTATTATATTTATCTAATGGTATCATATATACAGCTGCTTCTGAATCTAATATATACACATCTCTTTCTTCATCTTGAATATATGCATCTACTTCTATTATCCTATCTTGTAATGTAGAAGAAATTGGTATATTTGAAAAATGATTTAATACTGATTTATCCATTTGTGTATATAAATAAATATCATTAATTGCTTGTAAAATTAATATTCCTACAAATGATATTGTTATTATATTCATAAAATGCTCTATAAATATAGATACTTTAATATTCTTTATTTCTTGAATTTTTTTACATATGTAATATAACGTGATTAAAATTGCAGGAAATGCAGCTATTACAAAATGTACTTCGTCTGCTATTGGATATACTACTGTAAACTCAGCTACAGCATATACAAATAATATTAAATTACTTTCTTTAGTTTTTATAGCTTTTCGTTTTATATTGATTATATTTATTACAAGTAATACTACTAAAATAAATGGAACTATCATACTAAAAATGGCTGTCAAATCTCCTCCTCTTAGTAGTTTAAGATAAGATATACTATTTTTAAATGTTCCTATTCCTAAAATACAATAGTCTATAAAACTTGACATAGAACTTGTTGCTAGTAAATATATTAGTAAAATTATACAAGGAATTAAAACACCACAAACTCTATATAATATTGCTTTTATCGTCTGCTTATCTCTTTTTTCTACTAATAGATATATCACTGTTATAGCTGATATAATTATTCCTGTACTTTGCTTTAGCAAGATTGTTAAGCCTGCAAGCAGACCGATTAACAAATTGTATCTTGTACTATATTTTTTATATTTTAATTCTGCATAAATTAACACTAATATTATAAATAAGATCGTATAATTATAATCTATATAAAAATTATCTTTTATAAATAAAAATAATAAAGCTGACGATAATATTGACCATTTAATATTTAATTTTAATTCTTTTAATATTTTAAATGACACCAGCATTATTCCTGCACCTAAAACAGTAGATGCAATTCTCATAACAAAAAGTTCTTGTCCAAATAACTTAAAAATGCCTCCGAAGTATAAATGATAATAATGGTGTTTGTAACATGTTAAAATCGTTGTATGGAATTAAACCATTTGCAATGTTCCTTGCAAAATTAAAATTCCATATTTCATCTAAATTAGCTAGATTCCTTATAAGTACTGTAGATGCAAATAGCAACATCATTATTACAAAAAAGGAAATATCTATTAATTTTGCTTTTGTTTTCTCTTTCACTTTATCTCCAATCTAAAATATTAATTTTGCTTAATGATATTTTTTGGTAAAACTAGAATTTCTGGTAATTAATTATTTATTGTACTCTAAGTTTAAATGTTCATATGCTATAGGAAGTGCAATTCTTCCTCTTGGTGTACGTGCTATAAAGCCTATCTGCATTAGAAAAGGTTCATAAACATCTTCAATAGTTTCTATTTCTTCACCAGTTGTAGCAGCTAACGTTTCAATACCAACTGGACCTCCTGCATATTTTTGTATTATTGTTAGCAATATGTTTCTATCTGTTTGGTCAAGGCCCAAATCATCTATTTCCAATTTATTTAACGCAATTTTAGCCATATTTAAATCTACTTTTCCATCTCCTAAAACTGCTGCATAGTCTCTTACTCTTTTTAAAATTCTATTTGCAATTCTTGGCGTACCTCTTGATCTCTTTGCAATTTCCATACTTGCAGTGTCCTCTATATCTACATTCAAAATTCCTGCTGATCTTTTTACAATTTTTTGTAAATCTTCTGGCTCATACAATTCTAGTCTTTCTACAATTCCAAATCTATCTCTTAATGGTGTAGTTAATGAACCTGCTTTAGTTGTTGCACCTATTAATGTAAATTTAGGCAAATCCAATCTTATTGACCTAGCACTTGGTCCTTTTCCGATAATTATATCTAATGTGTAATCTTCTAAAGCTGGATATAAAATTTCTTCTACACTTTTGTTTAGTCTATGAATTTCATCTATAAATAACACATCAAATTCTGATAAATTTGTGAGTAATGCAGCTAAATCTCCTGGCTTTTCTATCGCTGGTCCTGATGTTATTTTTATATTTGAATTCATTTCATTTGAAATTATATTAGATAATGTTGTTTTACCAAGTCCTGGAGGACCATATAAAAGTACGTGGTCTAATGGTTCTCCTCTTTTTTTGGCGGCCTCAATATACACTTTCATATTTTCTTTTACTTTTGTTTGTCCTATGTATTCTGAAAGCGTTTTAGGTCTTAATGAATTTTCTAATCTATTTTCTTCCTCATTTATTAATTCCGGATTAATTAAATTTTCTTCGTCCATAATAATCTCCTATTTAATTTTTAATCTTTGTATCAATTTATTCAATAAGAATAATATCATTTATACGCTAAAAATACAAGTTTTTTAGTCTTGTTTACAAGATAAATATACCAATATTAAAAGCCCTATAGGATGTTAATTCCTATAGGGCCGCTGCCTTATTTTTAGACAGTTATGTGATGATTCACTTTACAACAATAAAATCTCCTGTATAAATTAAATCAGGATCTATGATGTTCTGGTTGTCTGCCATCAACTGTTCCACCGATGTGTTAAAGCGTTCTGCAAGAACACTCAAACAGTCTCCCTGTTCGATGACGTATTTTCCAACTGCTACTTCTAACAAGAACTTGTCAGAGTTAACATCTTCGGTATGCCAATAAATTGGCTGAGCAGAGTCAATTTCTACTGCAAATTCCTCTTCGTCAGATGACAGCACGTCTTTTGCTGCCTTCTGTGGATCACTTTGAAAAGCTTCTTCCAGATTCGACCGAAGTCGATTATCCATATAGGTTCCGACCTGGACGAAATCTGTATCGCTATCAGACTTGACCCAATCATACTCCCATGACAAATCTTCCTTTTCTTTGTCAGTGGAAAAGTAATATTCTGCCTCTGAGTGACATTTCTCACTTGCAATAAACCAAATTGGATTATCGTGCCCTTCTGTTAAGTGTTCCCGGACTTTCGCTCCCATCTCTTGGAAGCTTCCACCGAATCCCATAGTCGAGTAGTTTCCATTAGCAGTTCTTATTGATACTGCAGATGCAGCCTCTACACTCATCGTTGAGCAAAAAAAACTGCTTCCAATAACCAGACCACAAGTTACAACTGTTGCTAAACCTTTTCTCATAGTATTTCCTCCGTGTTTGATCTTTTATCATCACTATATCGAGTTACATAATACATTGTACCATAAAATTTATACTTTGTACATAACTAGCTTTTTTAGCATCTGTTAAACTATAAATTTATTTTAAATAAATATAAATTTTGAGCATGTAATTTAAAAAGCCACCAAATCAATTTGATAGCTTTTTAATATAATTTACTAAAAAAGGAGTTCGAGGAACGTCCCCTAATCCCGAACGTTTCGAACCGGAATTACATTATTAACAACTTATTTCCCTTTTCTATTAGCTTACTATATATTTTTATAAAAATTTGTTGGAAACCATATTTATACATAGTATATGCAATCCAATATTTTTTTCTAGGCACATTTTTTAATTTTAAAAATGGATTTTTTCTCCATTCAAAAAAGTTTATATCTAGATAATTCATTATATCTCTAATATTATCTTTTAAATCTCCATTTTTATTAACAGTTAGTTCTATTAAAGCCCTCATTCCTATTCTTGTAAAAGCTATAAATGTTAACATATTTTTCATTTTTTCATATTTACCAGCATCTTTATACAGTTTTTTAACCTCTACAAGACCATCTTTTAAGTCTTTAATTTGAATTTGATTTTTTAAATTTTTATTGGAATTATCTTCATATTTATAATATAACTGTTCATTAACAAATGAAATCTTACTAGTCTTAGCATAACAACTTAATATAAATATTTCATCTTGACATTCATCATAATTTTGGAATTTAATATCTTTTACAAGTTCTTTATTTATTAATTTATTTCCACCGTCTAAATTCAAATAAGCAAAATTTTGATTTTTTCCATTTAATTCTTCTACTTCTTTAAATTTATTATTAAGTCCTTCATGAATTAATTGATTTGTATTTATATCGATTATATTAAATCCACAAATTGCAATGTCAGTACCATTTTTTTCTTGTGCATTAAATAACTTCTCTATAGCTGTTTTCTCTAAGCACATATCTCCGTTCATGACTAATACATATTTTCCTTGAGCCTCTTCTAATGCTTTATTTTTAGCTGTTACATCTTGAGCTTTTGTTTTATATATTATTTTTATATTTTTATATTTCTCTTGAGTTTCTTTTACAAATTGGTCTATATCTGTATTTTCTTCTTTATAAATACAAATAATTTCAATATTAGGCAAAGTTTGGTTTATTAAGCTATTTAAACATTCTTTAACCTTTTTGTATCTCCTTTTAAAAATTGTAATAACAGATACATTACACATTGCAATTCCCCCTATTTAATTCAAATTCATGAAATTGTCTACTCTATTAAATAAACGATTTAATGGTTTTAATTTAAGTACATTTCTCTCTATTATATTTTTTCTTAAAAATTCTATTATTGCAGTTATTAAATAAAAACTAATTGTAGCAATTATCAATGTCGAAAATACTCCCCCAGGTATGTTTTTTATAAATTCCATTCCAAATATATTATGCCATAATCTATATCTCATAAAATTATTTTCATGAAATAAATAGACTGCAAAACTTATACTAGCAAAATAATTTATAACTTTATTACATCTAAGCGTCCATTCTTTAAAGATATAAAATAAAGCAATTGAAGGTATTAAAATGAATATTGAATTCATCTCCCTATAATATGCAAAAAGATTTGACCAAAAAATATTTTTTTGTTCCAGTTTTTTTCCAATTAAAACAATTGCAAATACTATCATATATCCTAAACAAATTAAAATTATATTTCTTAGCTTTTTATTTTCAAAGAATTTTATTCCATATAGTCTAATATATGCACCAATAATATATACATATATAAATAATAAAATTCCAATTGGAGTTTGAGTACTTCCAATCAAACCATTTGAATAAAATATAGTTGGAATTACTGCAAAAATAATTGTTAGAATAGCTAATAGTTTATTATAATTTTCTTTACTTAAACTATTCAAAAACTTATTTATAAATGGTGCTAATAGGAGTATATATAAATATACTGTTATAAACCAATATTGATTATATGCTAATGGAAAAAAAGTTTTTATCGTATCAACTTTACTCCATTTTTCTATTCCTGTAAGTCTAAATACTAACATAAAACCTACGGAGTAACAAAAAATTTGTAACCATAAAATAAATACTTTTTTAAAACTAAAGTTTTTATTTATACTAAAATAGCCAGTAATAAGTAAAAATATAACAACTCCAATTTTTCCGCCAATACCACCTATTATTCCAAAAATCATATTTCCATTTACAGTATATCCATCCACTATACCTGTATTTAAAGCCATATGATGAAATATGATTAAACACATTGCTATAATTCTTAATAATTCTATATTAGAATCTCTATTTTTCTTTATTGTCTTCTCCAATGTTAAAAGTCCTTTCTATTATATATTGTGGTCTTCTCTTTGTTTCATCATAAATTCTTCCTATATACTCTCCTATCATCCATAAAGATATAAGTATCATACCACTTAAAAATGTCATTGTTACCATTAAAGATGTCCACCCCGCTGTTAAATTGTTCCAATCAAATATATATGAAAGAATTGCATATATTAGAATTATTAATGATATAGCTATAGAAATAGTCCCCATTGTTCCTACAATTTTTAAAGGTTTAATTGAAAAACTAAATATTCCATCCTTAGCTAATTTTAACATTTTCTTTAACGGATATTTTGTTTTACCTGCAAACCTTTCTTTTCTTTCATATTCGAAAGGTGTTTGCTTAAATCCTACCCAACTAAATAGTCCTCTTAAAAACTTATTATGCTCGGGTAAAGAGTTTATAACATCTATAACTTTTCTATCAACTAATCTAAAGTCTCCTGTATCTCTTGGAATTTCTACATCTGATAACGCGTTTAATGTTTTATAAAACATTGAAGCAGTTAATAATTTAAATTTTGATTCTCCTTTTCTAGATTTTCTCTTTCCATATATTACTTCGTTTCCATCTTCCCAAAGTTTTAACATATCAGGTATAAGTTCTGGCGGATCTTGCAAGTCCGCATCAATTATTACTATGGCATCTCCTGTAACATATTGAAGCCCAGCAGTTACAGCACATTGATGTCCAAAATTTCTAGAAAAAGAAATTATCTTTACATTTTTATCTTCATTTGCTATATCTATTAATATACTTAGAGTTTTATCTTTGCTTCCATCATTTATAAAAATTAGTTCATAATCGTAATTATTAATGCTTTCTAATACTCTCTTTAGTCTTTTATAACATTCTTCTGCAACTTCTTCCTCATAATACATTGGTATTATAACTGAAACTTTTTTCATAATACTCTCCAATCTATGTTTTTATGAATTTATTTTTTCATATAATATCATTTTAATACTTATTATTCAACCTTTATTTTATAATCCAAAATACCTCTTTATTGCATTTGCATCTGCTTGTGCAACCCTTCTTAAATCCTCATCTGAATCTAATAAATTTGAATCCGAACTATTCATAAAGCAATGTTCTACAAGTATAGCAGGAACACCAGTTTCTGTGTTTAAATCTGGTCCATAATCTAATGTATCACCTTTCATAGCATGTCTAATATCTGCATAATAATCTGCTTGAACAACTTGTCCATTTAGTAAATATTGATATTTTGGAATTTGGTCTATATTTCGTTTTGTAATGCCTCCAGAAATATTTCTACCAATTCCAACATATGATAATTCTTCTTGAATTAGCTCAGCTAATTTTGTCATTTCGCTATTATAATGTCTTTGTCCTTCATAAAAAGGCACATACATTTGTGAACCACTTGTAGAATGAGATGCTTCATCATTTATGTGAAGACTTACATATAAATTTGCATTGTTATTTCGTGCAATCATTGCTCTATCTTCTAAATTCATTTGATAATCACCATCACGTGCTAATATCACAGTTACATCTGGAATTCCAGATAAATCGTCTCTTATATATCTAGCAATTTGAAGTGTTATATTTTTTTCTACTAAGCCTTTCCAATTATTAGCGCAACCAGTCTCATATCCGCCATGACCTGCATTTAAGACAATTACTAATTTATTATTATGAGTTATTCTAAATTTTTGTGCACTAGTATAATTTTGTGTATAAACTTGTATATTTGTTCCATTATTTGCTTGACCACTTTCCGCATCTAAACATAATCCATTTGCAGATGAAATTATATAATATGTATCGTTTCCGGCCTCTTGTATTATCCATTCTTGGTTTTCCTTTCCGTTTTTTTCACATTGACATACATTAGTGCCCGGTTCGTTTCCGTCATTTTGTACATTTAATGCTTTATTGGAATGATCTGCAATAATAATATATTCTTCATTTGAAAGTGCTTGAAATTTAAAACTTTGTTGAGGTACTCTAGAATAATCCCATAATTGAATATTTGCATAATTCTCTTGCGAACCATTGGAAACATCTAATACTTTTCTAGGGTTTATCGTTGATTGTATCTGATAACTATCTTCATCAATTATATTTATTGGCATAAATTTAAATTGCTGTGCATCAGTACCATTATTATAATATAATTGAATATTTGTACAGTCATTATTACTTAATCCTCCACTAATATCAATATATAAACCATTTGCCTTTGATATTATATTATAATAACCATTTCCAATATCTTCTATTACCCATTTTTGATTGTCTGTTCCATTAACATCATATTGCCATATATTTGTATATAAAGCTGTTCCACCATTTTGCACATCTAATGCTTTTGCAGAATGAATTGCTGTTATAGTATATGTTCCATCATTATTATACTTTACTCTAAATTTTTGTTGTTGAACATTAGCATTAGCCCATGTTTGTAAATTAGCACACGCATTAAATTTTCCACCATCTATATCAAAAACTTTATTATTTTTCAAATTTATTTTATATATTCCATCATTTATGGTCTTTTTTCCTGTTATTTCTCTTTTTACAAATATAAATCTTTGGCTATTTGTTCCATTTTCTCCCCATAACTGTAGTTTATTACCACTAGATGTATTTCCACTTGGAACATCAATACATAAATTACCACATTTAGAATATATATAGTAAGTATTAACATCCGTTTCTTTTATTATCCATTTTTGAGTATCTAAATTTTCATCTGTTTTTTGAATAATTTTACTCCCTACACTTGGATTTGAACTTTCCACAGTTAAAGCTTTTCCAGAAATCTTAGATATTATTTTATAATATCCATTTCCTACATATTTTACAATAAATTTTTGTGCGTTTGTAAAATTACTTGTCCATAATTGTATTTCCGCATTTTCTTCTGTACTACCATTTACTATATCTAGGCTTTGTAAGATATTCCCTTTTGCACTTAACTCATAAACACCATCTTCAATACTTCTTTCACCTTTCATAGGATATGCATTTTTTAAAATAAATTTTTGTGCACTCGAATTATTATATTCATAAACTTGTACATTCGTCCCATTCTTAAATGAAGCACCACTTATATCTAGTGCTAACCCATTTAATTTAGATATAAAACTATATGAATCATCATTATTTTTTACTATGTACCATTTTTGAGCATCTGTTCCATTTAAATCATATTGCCATACATTCGCATAATTAGTCATTCCTGCATTTGAAACATCTAAGACTTTTCCAGAATTAACAGCCATAATTGTATATGTATTATCTTCTTTGTTATATGTTAGTTTAAATTTTTGTGCTGGGTTATTATCTATTGTCCATAATTGAACATTAGCTGTTGCATCTGGACTACAACTAGTAATATCTATACCAATATTTTGGCTTTCGAAAGTCAAAATATTATATGTATCGTCTTTTATATTATTTTCTTTATTCAATTCATATTGTAAAACCAATCTAAATTTTTGCGCATTACTACCGTTTCCTTCATAAACTTGTACATTTGTACAATTATTAAAACATCCTCCACATATGTCTAAATATAAGTTTTCTTTTAGTTTAGACATAAAACTATATGTTCCATCACTATTCTGTATTGCAATCCATTTTTGAGCATCAGTTCCATTTAAATCATATTGCCATACATTAGTTCCGTTTGAAGTTCCCCCATTTTGTATATCTATTGCTTTTCCTGAATTTACAGATATTATTGTATATGTTCCATCCTCTTTATTATATATAAACTTAAATTTTTGATTTGGTACATTGCTTCTTTGATATATATATATATTAGCTCCCGAATTAAAACTTTGTTCTTTTACATCTAATAATTTATTATCATCTATACATGAATGTATTTCATAAATTCCATCTTCTATTGTTTTTGTACCTATATTTGAAGCTTTTTCAGAATTTATTTTCTCTAATTCTAAATTACTTTCATCTTTTATTATATTATTAGATAAAATATTTTCGTAAATTATATTATTTTTATTATTTAAAATTTCATTTTTTATCTCTTCATTATCTTCATAAATATTATTATTTTGGTTTTCGATAAAGTTTTTATCTATACTATTTGTAATAGTATTAGTTTCTTCTTCAGCATAAGAAAATGTAGATATTACTGCAATTATTAATAGAATCAATATAATTATTAGCCTTCTTATTTTTTCCATTACTATTTTTTCTCTCCCCTTATTACGCAGTTTAAATAGTTCAACCATATTTTATGGTTGAACTATTTAAACTTTCTCAAATTAATATACTAAAAGAATGTGACTTGTTAATTTTTTCTTTTTAATAATTCACCTAATGGTTTCCTCTCATTTAAACGTTTAATTGTTTCTGCAAATAGTGGTGCTATAGAAACAACTTTTATTTGTGGTATTTGTTTTTCTTCTGATAATGGAATTGTATTAGTTATAACCAATTCTTTTATTGGTGAATTTTGAATTCTCTCTATTGCTGGTCCAGAAAGTACTCCATGTGTACATCCTGCATAAATAGCTTCTGCCCCATATTCCTTTAATACCCTTACTGTTTCCATCATTGAACCTGCTGTATCTATTTCGTCATCAAATATAATTGCATTTTTACCTTTTACATCACCTATAATCGTAGTTCCTATCGCCTTATCATTATTTCCATCTCTTCTTTTATCTAACATTGCGATTGGACAATTAAAAAATTCTGAATATTTATATGCTTTTTTTGAACTTCCTGCATCTGTTGCAACAATAACCATATTATCTAATTTTTTACTCATAAAATAATCCTCTAAAATCCCTTCTGCAGAAAGGCGATCACAATTTATATTATTAAAATATGCTTGTATTGCTGGGTTATGTAGGTCGCAAGTAATTACTCTAGTTGCTCCAGCAGCCTCTAATAACTCTGCTATTAATTTTGCTGTTATTGGTACTCTTGGCTGGTCTTTTTTGTCTGAACGAGAATATATATAATAAGGTAAAACTACATTTATTTTACCTGCAGATGCTCTTTTTACTGCATCAATTGTGATTAATAATTCCATTATTCTCTCATTTACTGGTGGTACATTACTTTGTACTAAATACACATCATGTTCCCTTACAGTCTCTAGTATTTGTACGAAATTATTATCATTTTTAAATTTCATTGTATTTATTTTTCCCATTGGAATATCTAAATACTCACAGATTTCTTTTGTAAATGGTTCTGCATATTTGCTACAAGCGAAAATTTTAATATTTTCCATAATTTGTTCCTCCATTATTATTAATTTGCTTTTATATTATCATTATCAGTATTTTTTTACAAGGTACAGCTAGAATTTTAAATAAAAAACTAATGTATTTTTAATACATACATATATACAAATTATTTTCCTCAAAAATTAATTGTTCTTTGTCAAAGTAATTCCAATCTTTTTGTGCAAATTCCTCTTGGTATTTAGTTGGAACTTCTACTTGATTATAATATTTCCCACTATATAGTTCTATTGTTTCTATAGCAGCCCATTCTGTAGCCATACTTCTTGTATTAATTACACCAAGCCATCGTTGTCCGTCATAATTAACCGTTATATTTTTATCAAATGTTAGACCTATATTTTCTATATGAATTCCTGTTTTTGTCTCATATTTGTTTATTTCATTATTTATTTCCTGAGCAATATTTCTATCTAAATAATTTGTTGCAATCATTTCTGAAGATGCAATTATATAATACATTGAATTTAACATTATCATTCCACAAATAATAATTATTGAACAAATTTTATAACACTTAAATTTATAGACTTCCAAAACTAAAATAAAAAATAATAATGCTATACCAATACTTGCACCAAATGAAATTGCCATTCTGGATTCCATATATTGACTTTCTATTGGAGTAGCCAGCATTGGTAATATTGGAATTAGTATGCAACTTGCTATCAAAATAATATATTCTAAAATATAAAACTTCGATTTCTTCTTTCTAAAAATATATAATAAAATTATTACACTAATAATGCTAATTATAAGTACATATATAAATTTAGGCAATATTCCAAATGTTTTTATAACCATATCTGTGCCTAGTCTTGCTATTGTATGCAATATTTCTGCAATCGACAAAGCCCCAATTTTTCTAAATTCATAATTAAATACCGTACTAAAAATTTTAGTTGCTACAAGATTAATAACCATAACAATAATATATATAATTCCTACTTTAATACTCTCTACAACAATTCTTTTTATATTTTCTTTATTAATTTCTTTATTTTTATATGCTAAAAATACTAAAGCTAAAGGAATGAATAAAGTGATTGCTCCTTGATAACAAATGCTTGCTAATAATAAAAATATAAATGTTATTAGCTTGTTATATTTAATATTTGAATTAAATAAGCATGCAGCTATAACGGTACATAAAATTCCAAAACATATTATTCCTGATTCCCAAAATGCCAAACATTCTACTGAACAAAAATTATATATTATTATAAAAGATATACCTATTATTAAAATATTATAAAAAATATTATTTTGCTTATTAGATATCCTTATTATAAATTTATATAATATAAACCAAGCTGTAGCTAAAAATAATATACCTATTATTGATAATATTTTCATATTTACCAATAGAGGAATTCTTAATACATCAAATATCCATCTTGCTAAAGCACTAACTATCCTATTAGAAAGTAAGAAATGTGAAATTAATTCTTGACTATCATATGAATAAACACAATATGTATCCAACGCAAAATGTGTTTTTATAAAATTAGTACATATAACAGTAGTAAAAATCAGCATACCTATAAATATACACATAGTATATTTATTTTTCTCACATATATTTTTTATTTTATCCATTTTTCCTCCATAAAAGAAGATAAATAACAATCTAAGTAAACTATTATTTATCTTATTAGTTTATTACACATATGCTATAATTGCATCTAATATTTCTTTATTACTTAATCTATTTTCTTTATTAGAAGTAACTCCTAAAATTATTGAATTCTCTATCTCGTAAGGTTCTAGTACTTGATATGGATCCATCTCCTCAAAAGGATATTCTATAACTTCTCCACTTATATAATCTCTTTGATATGTTTTTCCTGACACATCAATTACATATAGTTTATCTGATTCAGCCATATCTTTTAATTTTTCTTCCTGTTCAGTTAAATTCTCCTGTTTATTACATTTTAAATATCCTTCATTTGTTATTTCAAAATCTACTATATTATTACTGTTTAACAATTCCATGAATTTTTCTCTTGAGCTTTCAGAAATCCACATACCACTACTGTTTGGTGCTTGTTCCAATATTGTATTAATTTCATCTTCAGCAGGAATACCATTTTTTATTATTCCTGCTAAAGCAACTTGATATTGAACATCTGGTTTTACCTGAATTATTTTTCTACCATCATATTCTTCTTCTATTTGATAAATGTCAGTTTGGCCTGTTGCATTTATTTCATTTTTTATTGCATTTATCTCATTAGAGTCTGTAGATACTATTCTATTCATAAATTCATCACTTTTAATTTCATTTTGTAAAATATTTTGATCACTATTTTCTTTTTTATTATTAAAAATTAAACCTATTACTATTACCACAACAATTGCTAGTAATAAAACTATTAAAATATTTTTCTTCATATATTAATTCTCCTCTAAAAATCATTTAATAAGCTCATTGTTGATCTATTAAATTTACCTGCATAATCCCAATTTACTACTTGATCATGACTTGTTACATTAGGAAGTTCTAATAGCATTGAACGTGTATTAGGTATGCTTCTTGCCCAATTTACTAAATATCCATTTCCATATGTTCCTATATGTTTAGAAATTCCAAATTCACTTCTATAGTACGAACCAATTCCATCATCACCTATTGTTTCATTCAACCATCCATGAACATCTATTAAAACATTACTTGATCCTTGATGTGCTAAAATAAAGTCACGTAATTGAACTGCTTCTGGAGCTTGGAATGCCGCAGTTCCAGTATAATTTCTAGCTGATGTCATTCTTTGAAATCCAACACTAAATCCTCTATTCATATCTATCCCTTGATTATTTGGCGCATAACTATAAACTGTTGTACGTCCTGGTCCATTGTTAGTCCAACCATCATATTGTCCATCAGGATTTAACGTTGGAAAAATATAAATTGTCCATTCATTAATTAAATCTTCTGAAAGATTATTGTATAAATAATCTTTAAATTGATTTGCCATATACGTTAATTCTGAGCCATCTTTCCAATATGAATCTTCAAAGCCATGAATTGAAAATGTTGTAAATAAATGCTTACTTCCTTTACCTATCTTAAAATATGTTAAATCATATCCTCCTTGAGCTGATTGCCTCTTACCTGATGTTCCATATGTTCCTTCCTCATAAAATTTTCTATAACCTGTAATAAATCTGAATTGTTGTGCATCAGATCCATTATCACTATATACTTGTATATTTTGGCCATTTTGTGCATTTTGATTATTCACATATAAATATAAATTATTAGCTAAAGAAATTAAATTATAAAATCCATATCCTGCTTCTTGAATTTTCCACTGTTGATTGCTTGCTCCTGTATAGTCCATTTGGCAAACATTATTACTTGACAAGTCAACAGTTAAAACTTTATTAGAATGTTTTGCTTTTATTACATAAGTATCAGTAGATATCGCTTCAAAAATAAATCTTTGTTGATTAACATTATCAGCAGTCCATATTTGAATCTTAGCATAATTAGCTTGTGATGCATTAGAAACATCTAAAACTTTATTAGCGTCCAATTTAGTTTCAATTTCATATGTATTATTGTCTACAATATTTATGGGAATAAATCTAAATTTTTGTCCCTCTGTTCCATTGTTATAAAATAATTGAACATTTGCTCCATTTAAATTTGTAATCCCACCAGCTATGTCTAAACATAAACCATTTGCTTTTGAAATGATATTATAATATCCTCCACCGCAATCTTTTAAATACCAATATTGATTATCAGTACCATTTTGTTCATATTGATCAACATTTGTCTCAATATCTGATATTCCATCTTGTACATCAATTGCTTTAGCTGAATTTACTGATATAATTTTGTAATAGTTTGTATTTTCTATCCTTGTTATATGAAATTTTTGTTGTTGAACTCTATCATTATTCCAAATTTGTAAATTTGCTGAATTATCATTTTTCCCACCATCTATATCTAGTACCATATTATTCGATAATGCTATTTGATATACTCCATTGGGAATGTTTATACTTGCAGATGGTGTTTCATTTACAAAAATAAATTTTTGTGATGCAAGTCCTGTATCTTTATTTAAATATACCTTTTGACCATTTTGTGGATTTGCATTTTCTATATCTAAATATAAATTTTTGCATTTAGATATAATAGTATATATCCCTTCACTTTGCTTATTTAAAATCCATTTTTGAGTATCTAAATCATTATCATCTAACTCATACACTAATGTACCAACATTAGGATTGTAATCTTTAACAGTCAAAACCTTATTTGAAGCTTTTACTCTAATTTTATAATATCCATCTCCAACATATTCTAAACTAAATCTCTGATTGGATCTTCCTTCATTTTTCCAGATTTTTAAATTTGTATTGTCCAAATCACCTTGCAACTCTAATATTTGATTATATGACAATAAACTAGCTATTCTATATGTACCATTGTCTAAAATTTGATTTGCAGGAATATATGTTAAATTATCAAAAGTAAATTTTTGTGCATCACTTCCATTACCTTCATATAGCTGTACATTTGTGCCATTTAACAAATCTCCATTAGTTATATCAAGATACAAACCATTTAATTTTGATATTATATTATAATATCCATCACTCGTTTTTTGAATAATCCATTTTTGTGAATCTGTTCCATTATCCTCATATTGCCATACATTAGTACCGGATATCATTCCTCCCCATGCAACGTCTAAAACCTTACCAGCATTTATATTTACAATTTTATAATATCCAAGTCCATCATATTCTATTTTAAATTTTTGTTGCGACTGGCCAATAAATTCCCATATTTGAGCATTTGCTTGATTTTCTTTAGAAGCATTTGATATATCTATTACCATATTTTTTTTAAGAGCTGTAACTATTTCATAATTTCCATCTTCTATCGTTTGGCTACCTTTTACAAGTGACATATCTTTGATCAGGAATTTTTGAGCGGCAGATTCATTCTTTCCAAATAATTGAATGTTAGTACCATTATTAGTTGAACCGTTTGCTACATCTAAATATAAACCATTTAATTTTGAAATTATATTATAATATCCATCTGGTGTTTCTTTAATTATCCACTTTTGAGAATCGGATCCATTATATTCATATTGCCATACATTTGTACCTGTTGTAATGCCACCCCATTCAGCATCTAAAACTTTTCCAGAATTTGAGTTTATTATTATATAATATCCAGATTCATCGTATTTTATCTTAAATTTTTGTTGAATCTGTCCTTTATATTCCCATAAGTTAGCATTTGCCTGATTTTCTTTTGAAGCCCCTGCTATATCTACTACCATCTGGTTATTAAGCGCTGCAGCAATTTTATATTCTCCATTTTCAATTGTTTTACTAGCTTCTAAACCTTCTACCTTACAAAAATTAAATTTTTGTGAATCTGAATCATCGTATTCAACAACTTGTATATTTGCACCATTGGTAGTTTTATTATTTTCTATATTTAAATATAAACCATTTAATTTTGATACTATATAATAATATCCATCATCAGTCTTCTTAATAGTCCATTTCTGTGATGCCGAATTGTTATCTTCGTATTGCCATACATTAGTACCAGAAGTCATTCCTCCCCACTCTACATCTAAGACTTTCCCTGAATATACATTTCTTATAGTATAAAAACCTTCATTGTCATATTCCAATATAAATTTTTGTTGAATTTCTCCTTTATATTCCCATATATGAACATTAGCTTGATTTTCTTTTGAAGCTCCATCTATATCTATTACTATACTTTCATTAGATTTTATTGTTATTATATAAGTTTCATCTTGAAATTCTTGTTTTTGGCTAACTACATTGGATTTTGCATCTACATTTTTCGAACAGAATAGTAAAGAAATAATTATCACAGAACTAAATATTTTCGAACATATTTTTTTCATAAATAATTTAACCTCTCTCATTTATTTAAATAAACTTTTTCTATTTTATCTTATCATTATCATTCTTTTTTTACAAGAAAAACTAGGAATTAAGTTATTTCTAATTATGTTTTTTACCATTGTATTTTTTATAAAGTTAAAATAAACCAGCATTTTTACAAATACTGGTTTATTTTTTTGCTTTGCCAAATTATTTTCTACTAAAAAAAATATTGCTTCATTTGAATATTACATATTTTTATTCTTTCTCTTTAATAAATAGAAGATTAGCACCCCTACAACTAAAACAATAAAAATAATTGAAATTACTAGCCATACATTAATTTTACCATTTTCTTTTTCTACATTTATAGTATAAATCTTTAAATTTCCATTTTCTGCAGTAACTTTGATATTAATAGTATTTTGCCCTGAAGTAAGATTTACAGTTCCTATACCTTCAATTTTTGCAATTTCATTATCAGGCTCTGCAGTAACATTAAAAGTATTAGTTGAATCATTTTTAACGTAAATTGTGTAGGTATCATTTTGTCTGCTAAATTTTGGATATAACTCATATCCTTCTATACTTAAAGATTTCAAATAGTTGTCACTTGATTTCCCTACATAGTAGTCTGCTGTTACTGTGTTGTTCTTGCTTTCTTCATATTCTTTTTCCACCTCAGCTGCATCTTCTTCTGTAAAATCAGCATAACCTGCACTATTAGGTGGTACGGGTATATCTACAAGCCTAGGTGTTTCTGCAAACGATAAACTTACAATAGAAACTATACATATTAAGGTAATAAAAAATAAACTAATTTTTAATTTCATACTTTCTCCCCTTCAAGTAATAGTTAAGAATGTTAAATTAATTATAATATTAATTTAACATTCACCTTTCTAAATTATTCTTAGATATTTTGAAGCAACAAATCCTTTGGTTCCATCATCTAAAATTATCAAGTCCCACGTATATCCATCAGCAAAATAAACATCTTTCAATATTCTAGTTCCTGTAGTTCCATCTTTGAAAGTTCCCAAACTGGTATAACCTTGACCTGGTCCAATTCTAATATTAACACTTCCTGTAGTAGATATTGCCACTCTTTCATTGCAATTTGTAACATCATTTATAAATTGCAAATATTCTCCAGAACAATATCCAACTGTTCCAGAAGGTGTTATTACTTTTTGCCATCCATTAACATATCTTTCTATCGAAAGAAGTATTGTTCCGTTTTGTAATTTTTCTATTTCTGCATATTCTTGACCCGGTCCACTTCTAACCTTTAATGTAGTTTGTATGTCAAAAACTTGAACATTCTTTGGTCCTTGATCTGAAATTGCAGGAAAATTAGGATCTGTAGAACTACCACTTCCAGTTGGTTTTGCTGCTGGTGATTCTGGCATATTTTCGTATACTGGTATAATAAATTTAATTGTATTATCTAAAGTTCCTGTATCTGCATATGCACCTCTAAACGTACGTGCTTCACTATATGCTGCTGATAAGTTTTGCATATATTGATGAGTATAAAATCCTCCTGGACTATTGGGATTTACATCAAATTTATTTAGATATAATGTATTCTGCTTAGCATCTAAATAATTTTGTTTTACAAAAGTAATTCCACCTTCTATACCTTTTTGCATACTATCCCAGCCTTGTTCTTTTGCTTTTGCTAATGCTGTTGCAAAATCATTTCCTACTTGTGCACCTATATTAAATGGATTAAAATATGTTTTTCCATCTCCACCATCCATATAAATTGTAATAGAACCATTTCTTCCCTGTTCTTGGAATAATCTTGCAATTATATAATAAGGATTAACATTTTGATGTTCACATGATATTCTAACATCTTCCGCAAAATTATTTAGAAATGTTCCATTTACTTGATATTGTATTGAGTCTATTGTAGCACCACTGTTATAATAGTCTGCTAAATCTACAAATTGGAAAGCATCTACATCGTTTAAAAAATTTCTAGGATCCATGAAATATGCTATTCCATTATATGAAGCTGATGCCCAATTTCCACTTACATATGGGTTAGGAGCTATCCAATCTCCTTTATATACATTTGTATCTACCAAATTAGCTTTTCTGTTATCATACTCATATTCTCCTTGAACTGCTGTATAAAAATCAATTCCTGTGTATAAAACTTCAAATTGCCAATTAGGATGATTTTTTACAATTTCATTAACCTTTTCTTTTACTCCTGGATATTTAGATTCATCTATATCAATACCTATATTAACTTCTATAAAATCAAATTTTTGTGCATTTGAATTATTAATATTGTACACTTGAATATTGGCACCATTCATTATTTCTCCGTTAGTTGCATCTAAACAAAAACCATTAAGCTTAGAAATAATATTATAATGTCCATCTGTTGTTTGTCTTATTATCCATTTTTGTGAATCAGAATTATTATCTTCATATTGCCATACATTAGTTCCTGCTGCCATTCCTCCCCATTCTACATCTAATACTTTGTCTGACCTTACATTTTTTATTTTATAGTAATTATCTTCAGTATATTCTATTATAAATTTTTGTTGTAAGGCATTAGTATATTCCCATAATTGCACATTAGCTTGATTATCTAAACTTCCATTTGATACATCTAATCCTATATTGTTTTGATACCCTAATGCTATTCTATAATTGCCATCAAGTATTGACTTTTCACTTTTATCACTTATTTTTATAAATTTAAATTTTTGTGCATTTGAACCATCTAATTCAAAGATTTGGATATTTGAACCATTAGCAGTAGAATCATTTGATATATCTAAATACATAGAATCTACTTTTGAGATAATATTATAGGTTCCATCGTTATTTTGCTTAATAACCCATTTCTGTGCATCACTTCCATTATTAGTGTACTGCCATACATTACTTCCGTTAATATTATTTCCATTTTCAATGTCCATAACTTTGCCAGAATGAACTGCTATTATTGTATAATATCCATTTCCGTCATAAGAAATATTAAATTGTTGTTGAGCAAGATTATCATAATTCCAAACTTGAATATTGGCACCATTTTCTCTATTAGCATTAGAAACATCAATTCCAACGTTTTCATTTTCTGCTAAAGCAATTCTATACGTACCATCATCTAATGTTTTTGATCCTTCCGCTAAATCTTTATTAATAAATGTAAATTTTTGTGCAATATAACTATTTTCTTCGTATACTTGCACATTAGTTCCATTTTCTGTAGAACCATTAGAAATATCTAAATACAATCCATTTAATTTAGATATTATATAGTAATACCCATCATCAGTTTCTTGAATAACCCACTTTTGGGAATCGGATCCATTATCTTCATATTGCCATACATTAGTTCCTGCTGTCATTCCTCCCCATTCTACATCTAATACTTTTCCTGAATTTACATTTTTTATTTTATAATAGCCTGTTCCATCATATTCTATTTTAAATTTTTGTTGAATTTGTCCTTTATATTGCCATATATTTGCATTTGCTTGATTATTAGTTGAAGCTCCAGCTATATCTATAACAGAATTAGTATCTAAAGCTATAGCAATTCTATAAATTCCATCATTTATTGTTTTTTCACCAATTATTGAATCTGTACTAATAAATTGAAACTTTTGTGAATTAGATGAAGTCTTTTCATTTACCAACACATTAGTTCCATTTTCCGTAGACCCATTAACAATATCCAAACATAAACCATTTAGTTTTGAAATTATATTATAATACCCATCATTTGTCTTTTCAATAATCCATTTTTGTGAATCAGAATTATTATCTTCATATTGCCATACATTAGTTCCTGGAGTCGTCCCTCCCCATTCTACGTCTAAAACTTTTCCTGAATTTACATTTTTTATTTTATAATATCCAAAATTATCATATATAATTTCAAAAGTTTGTTGTATTTCACCTTGATAATGCCATAGATGAACATTTGCTTGGTTTTCCTTTGAAGCTCCAGCTATATCTAAACCTATATATTTATTATTAAAAATAGCAATCCTATATATTCCATCATCTACTGTTTTTTCAGGAATTTTTTCATCTATTGTTAGAAGTTCAAATTTCTGAGATTGTTCATCATTTTTTGACAAAACTCGTACATTTATTCCATTACTTGCTGTTCCATTTTCAAAATCCAAATATAATCCATTAAGTTTTGAAATAATATTATAACTTCCATCATTATTCTCTTCTATAATCCATTTTTGTGAATCTGAGCCGTTATATTCATATTGCCATACATTGGTTCCTGATGTCATTCCTCCCCACTCTACATCTAATACTTTATTAGAATTTAAGTTTCTAAATATATATGCACCATTTCCATCATATTCTAACTCAAATTTTTGTTGAATTTCATTTTTATATTCCCATAAATTAGCATTGGCTTGATTATCTTTTGAAGCTCCTGCAATATCAACAACAACACTATTGTCTATAGCAGTAGCAATTCTATATATGCCTTCTCCTATTATTTTAGTTCCACTAATATTTATCTTTGAAGTATTATCTTCTATTTTTGTTTCATTTTTATCACTATTTAATTCCACATAATCTTGTTTTTCATCTTCAATATTATAAATTTTATCTTCTTTTTCAATTTCATTATTATTTACTTGATTAACAATATTTAGGTCTAATTCCACTAAATTGGCAAATGCAATATTTCCAAATAAAATAACAAAACTTACTATAGTAAAAAAAATGAGCTTCTTCTTCATATTGTATTTCTCCCTTATTTATTAATCATTTTCTTCTCTTTCCCCATTATATTCATTAACAAGATACAATGGTCTATTTTTTGTTTCATTAAATATTCTTCCCAAATATTCTCCTATAATTCCAAATAATAAAATTTGGATTCCACTAAAAAATAAAATTAACAATATAATTGCTTGGTAAGCATCTATTTTCCCAGTAAATAAAATCATTTTACAAATTACATATATAAAATATATGAATAAAGCAAAAAATGTAGGAATACACAAATATGTTGATATTCTCAATGGTGATGTTGTAAATGATGTAATTCCATCTATTGCTAGATCAACCAACTTTTTATAATTCCATTTCGTCTTTCCAGCTATTCTTGGATCTCTATCATATAAAACTTCCTTTTTATTATATCCTATCCAACTAAACATACTTTTAGAACATCTTTGTGTCTCTCTCATCTTCTTTAAAGCATTAACACATCTTCTATCTAATAATCTAAAATCACCAGTATCTTTTTGAATTGGTACATTAGTCAAAGATTGTAAAACTTTATAATACATTTTAGATGTAAATTTCTTCAAAAAAGTTTCACCTGCTCTTGATTTTCTTTTAGCATAAACATCATCATAGCCTTCTTCCCAATATTTAATTAATTCGGGAATTAATTCTGGTGGGTCTTGTAAATCAGCATCCATGAAAATAACAGCATCACCTTTTGCATAGTCTAAACCTGCCATCATAGCAATCTCTTTTCCGAAATTTCTTGAAAAATCCACATATGAAATTCTTTTATCTTTTTCTCTATATTGTTTAATCAATTCAATAGTTTTATCCTTACTACCATCGTTAACAAATAAAATTTCAAATTCATAATTTTTATTACTGTCCATTAATTTTTCTAATCTTTCATAAAGATATGGTAAAGACTCTTCTTCATTGTATGCTGGAATAATTATTGTAATCTTTTTCAATTCTATTCCTCCTCATATAAAATTCGACATTATTTTATTTTATTATTTTTTTTTTGTCAAAGCAATTAATCGTTTGAATAATTACACATATATTTGTTTTTTATACTTTTCTTTTATTTTTCTTTAAATATATTACTAAATCAAATAATACTATTATTAATATTGACATACCACTTATTATTATACCTTGTTTTAGTCCTTTACTTACGTATTTCATTTCTATTGTATGTTCCCCTTTATCTATTTGAATTGCCATCATTGCTTCTGCAACTTGTATTGGAGCTACTTCTTTTCCATCAACTGTTACTTTCCAGCCTTTATCATATGGTATACTAAAATATAATAATTGGTTATCATCTTCTACATCTATTTTTCCTGTAATATAATTATCGTTAACATCGCCTAATTGTATTTCGTTATCTTTTATATTACTATATAAGTCTTGTAATTTATTTTCATCTTCTTCATATATTAATAAATTTTTATAATCAATTTGATTCTCTTTTAATTCTAATTCAACAACAACTTCTGTTCCTTCTTCAAATGTTCCTAATGGTTGAACACCACTTCTATATACTTGTAACCAATCACCAAAATCCTCTTCATTTACTTTTATATTAATATTTGAATATGTTGTTTCTCCTTCATCTTCTTTATATAAATATATTGCAGCATCATTGTCCATTTTAAATTTGTAAATAATTTTAGCAGTTTTATTTGCATCTGTTTTCTTTAAAATAGTACTTGGCGTATCAGTTTCTTCATTTATTATTTCGGTTATATTCTCTAATTCTCTTGTTACACCATCCACTTGTGTTAAGATATTTTCATTACTATCCGTTAAAGCTTTATATAAAGTGTTTTGATTTTCAAAAGCATTTGTACTATCAAATTTTATATTCTGTAAGTTTTTATTGGTTAAATATGCAAACGGAAAAGCAGTATTATTTTCATATACAAAATTTCCATTTAAATTTTCTAAATAGTTATATCTAGAATAAGGTATGATATAACCTGATAAAATATATTTCATATTAAAGAAACTATCAATAAATTTAGTGTTTCCATTATTATATTTCATTTCTGCATTGGCATATCCCAATTCTTCATAAATTCCTTTACTAGTATTGTTTTTGTCTCTAACTCCACCCATACTCAATTTTACATTTGAACTGTAATGATTAAATCCTATATAATCTTGCAATAATGGATCGTTATCAGCTACTTGTACTGTTTTCTCTATACGATAAAATTCGTTTTGTTTTGCTTTATATTTATTTACAGCAATTTGTGTTTTGTCTTTTGTTGACATCCATATTTCTCTATCTCTGTATTCTGAATTTGTGCCTTCCATACGATTAGCATATGTATTAATAATCTTATATGAATTTAACAGCATTTCTATGGTTGTTAAAATCGTTAATAAATATATCATTTTATTCTGTTTAGTTTTATATATTATTATACTTAGCAAAAATGAAATAACTATTGTTATATATGTGCATGTTAAATTTACTAAATTCATATAATTTAATATTAGTACACTAATAGCAATTACTATACTAGGAACTATAGCTAGTTTTTTATCCCTACATTCTTCTTTTGAACTTGATATAGTTTGTAAATATGCAAATAATACCATGAAAGCACCAAATACAAAAGAATATCTATATGGAAACCAGTTAGGAATACTTAATCCGTGCCATATTAAATCTAAGCCTTGTGTCATAAAGCATAGGAAAAATCCAATAATTACAATACCATTTAATATTTTATCTTTTATTTTGTGTTTTTTACTTATAAAGTATTGTAAAACAAAAAATAAAGTAATTGTTCCCGTATATATTCTTGGAAGTCCATCATTAGTTAAATCTACATTATCATTACCTTCACCAAAAAATAATTTAGAATATACTTCAAATATATTGCAATTTTCTTTTAAATTTATATTGTTTAAATTAAATGATGCTGCTTTTCCTTCTTGCAAATCCAGAAAAATTGGTACAAGCATTATACATGCTACACCACAAGCAAGAATTGAAGATATTGCATAAAACAATATATTTTTCCATATCTTTTTAATATTTTCTAAATTAATTTTAGGCATTTTATATAACTGTGCCCATACATAGTATATAGCAGATGCAATACACATCATAAATCCTGTATAGTAATTTATTATTAATGATAATGCCAATGTTATAATGTATAAAATATTTTTGTTTTTCTCTATTAATCTATCAATTCCTAAAAACATTAATGGTAATAAATAAACCGAATCTAACCACATTATATTATTACTATACACTATATTATAAGAGCATAAAGCATAACAAATTGATAACACTAAAGCAAAAAAATAATTATTAACTTTCTTATCTGATGTAGCTTTATGTTGTAAGAATATATATGCTGTTAAGCTTGCTATTCCAATTTTTGTTGCAATTACAATAGGAATTACATCTATTACATCTAAATTGTTAAGAATAACAAATAATATATTTATTGGACTAGCCAAGTAATAACCAAATAGTCCAATAAATGAACCATCATTTTTTTCTAGTGTATGATATAGAGAACTTAAATTACCTTGTTCCAATGTTCTTTTTAAAAATTCAAAAAAGCTGGCATATTGATTTCCCATATCATTATTCAAAACTGTTCCTGGTCCATTAAGATATACTACAACGTATATTATTACTAAGAAAATAACCAATGGAATAGTAAAAGCTAATACTCCTAAAAGGATTTTAATATTTTTTATTTTTTTATCCTCAGGTGATAAACAATCTTCTTTTTTAAAAGCAAAGAATTTACTAAAAAAGAAATTTAAGATTACGACAATAATTGTTAAGGATAATTTCACAGGCATAAATGCTAATCCCATAATACTATAGAATATAACAACTCCTCCTTGTTCTATTACCATTGTAACTGCTCTTCCTAAAATAAATTTAATAAACTCATTAAAATTGTCTTTAAAACCTTTTGCTGTTGTATTAAAAACCATTCTTCTATTTGTAAAATATGCAAAAAGTATTGAAGCAACTATACCTATTGCACTGGCCCATGCTCCGTCTAATTTAAATGGTCCTTCAAGCACAAAAGAAACTATTAAGTTAACCAATGTTGTTAATACACCAAAAATTATGTACATTATTACTTCTCTTGTTAATACTTTCTTTAATAATTTTTTTAATTTTCCCATCCTTCTCAATTTCCTTTCACCTTATGTACTACTTTTACAAATCCTCTCCACAAAGGTATTTTCCATAATTTCTCTTTAAGTAATTCATGTTTATAATTTAGTCCTTTTACAGAATAAGCTCGTCCATATACTTTCTTCTCATATTCTGTACATTCCCAATTATACTCAATCTTATCATTCATCATATTTAACGTAATTAATTCTTTGGTGATATTTAAATTGTTTAATAAATCTTCACCATTTTTTATCTTATCTTCATTTGGATTTGTTTGTGTTTCTTCTAAAATTTTAGACATTTCTTTTATCATATTTTTAATTGTAAATCTATCTAAAATTCTTTTTCTGCAATTGCTCTTGTATTTGTCTAAATTACTTAATACTTTTTCAATCGCTTGTATATATACCAAAACTTCTTCATCTTTATAATCTTCGCTGTATATATCTTTTTCATTTTGCATACATGGAACTATAGCTCCAACATCTTCATTTATTAATTCTTTTTGGCCACCCACATCACTAGAAATTACTGGTACTCCCATACTTAATGATTCATAAGATGTTAATGCTAGTCCTTCTTTGATTGAACAATTAATTGTTAAATCGCTTATTTTATAGATTTCCTCCGCATTTTCAATGTTTCCTAAAAATATTATATTTTCAGTTACGCCTAAATTACCAGCTTTAGCTTTCATTTTAGGTAATAAATTCCCAGCACCAACAACTAAAACTTTAAAATCATTTCTTTTTTCCTTTAATTTTTTAATAATCTCTAATAATAGCATTGGCCTTTTTTGTTCTGATATTCTACAAATATAACTAAAAATAAATTTCTTATCTTTCTCAATATTATATTTTTTCAGGATTTCTTCTTCATTATATTTCTCTGGATTAAACGCTTCTTCGTCAACCCCAATATAAACTGTTTGTATTTCATTATTATTTCGACCAAAATAGTCACACAAAATATTTTTACTATTTTCATTACATACCAAAGTTCTATCTATTACAGATTCTAACATGGTAGAATATCTTGAATATCCACCATTTCTGTTATACCATTCTTCCATATGTACATAATCTATTATTGGTATGTTGGTATTATTTGCTTTTAAATAAGGCAAAATACTATATCCAAATTTACTATTTGAATTTAATATAACATTTATATTTTCTTTTTTTATAATATAATTAACAAACGCTAGCCAGAATTTCTGATTCAAAAATGATGTTAAATCGTATACTGTTGCATATTCCTCAAATTCCTGTCTTAACGTGTTTTTGTTTGGTTCTGTTGTCAATACAGTTATATTGTACCTATCTTTATCTAATCCTCTTACTAAGTTTAGATTAAATCTATCTGCTCCTCCTGTTATAAGCCAAGGTACAATAAACAATAAATTTATCTTCCTGTCTTCTCCTCGTAACTCTGGTTGCACAATAGTTTCAACCTTATCTAAAAGTAAATCATAATTATAGTCTTGTTTAGGATATTGTATAGCTGTTACATTATTAGTAATTTTACTTGCTGTTTCATTTATTATCTCCAAAGCTCTAGCTTTATTATCTTTAGATTTTTTTAATTCTCCGCTTAATTTTCTTCTATACCATTGTCCATAATAACTCATATGTACAGGATATTTACCTATTACCATTAGCTTAAGCCAAAAGTTCCAATCTTCATTTACAGCTTTTTCTCTTAAGCCATATCCACCAACAGCATTAAAGTCTGTTTTCCTTACCATTGCTGCAGATACTAATTCATTTTCTTTTTTCATTTTTTCAGAATCAAACCATTTATTCCAAGTATAACTATCTGCATCAAACCCTATTGAATCCGAATATGCCCATGCAGCATCTTTATTTGTTTCTAATGTCCAATAAGCACATTCCATAAATGTTGGTTCTAATAAATCATCTGAATCTAAAAACATTAAGTATTTAGCGGATTCTGCTGATTTTGAAGCACCATAATCTCTTGTTGCAGCCAAGCCTTCATTTTCTTTGTGAAATACTTTTATTCTCGTATCTTGTTTTGCAACTTCATCTAGTTTTTTTAAAGATTCTTCATCTTTAGACCCATCATCTATAATTAATATTTCATAATAAGGAAATGTTTGATTTAAAACTGAATTTACAGATTGTTCAATATAATCTTTGTCATTATAAAATGGTATGACAACAGAGATTACAGACTCTTTGTCTTTGTAATCTCTGCATTTTGTTTTCATTTTTCCTGGTTCTAATGAGAAATCATATTTTTCCTTCATTAAAGCCACCTCTCCTTTTTTACAATTCTTCTGCAAATCTTTTTTGTAATTTACTAAATAGTAAATATCCTACTACACATAAGATTAAACTTACCAATAAAGTTATTCCTAAAGAAATAAAATCTGGTTGTTGTTGATAGTAAAAAATTGACCTATATCCATCTATAATAAAAGTCATTGGATTTAATCTTAATATCCATTGATAGCTTTCTGGTATTATGTTTGTTGCATAAACTATTGGGGTTGCATAAAATAATAACTGTAATGCAATTCCAATAAAATGTTGTAAATCTCTAAAATATACTGTAATACTTGATACAAATAATGATATTCCTATTAATAAAATATATTGTATCAATAATATAACTGGGTAAAAAATAACATACCATGTTAGTCCCATTCCAGTTCCTAGAACGAATGCTAATATAATAATGGTTGATATTACAAAATTTACTGCTTCGCTTGTTACTACTGATATTGGCAAAATTTCTCTAGGGAAATATACTTTTTTTAGTATATTTCCATTTTCTATCATTGTAAATGATGATCTAGATATTGCTGTAGAAAAGAAATTCCAAGGTATCAAACCACAACATACAAATACAGTATAATTTTCCATATTACTTCTCATTATAAGTGGAAAAACTATTGCATATACAGCTATTTGAAGTAATGGGTATAGAAAAGACCACAAAACTCCTAATACTGAATTCTTATATTTTCCTCCAACATCTTTTTTTATACTAGATTTTAATAATTCTCTATATTCATATAAGTTTTTAAAAACTTTCATCATTCTTTCCTTTCTATCTTGTTTCTTTTAAATATTCATCTATAACTTGATTTGTATCTCCATCCATCTTTATTACTCCTTGATGTAGCCAAACTGTTCTGTCACATAATTCTCTTGCTGATTCTAAATTATGTGTAACAAAAACCATTGTCTTTCCCTCGTTTTTTAATTCTTTCATTTTGTTTAAGCATTTTTCTTGAAAATGCTGATCACCAACAGATAGAATCTCATCTACAAGCAATATTTCTGCATCAACATTAATTGCGACTGCAAATGCTAATCTCATAAACATTCCTGATGAATATGTTCTTACTGGATTATCTATATATTGTCCTAATTCTGAAAACTCTATAATTTGGTCTAATCTTGCATCTATTTCTTTTTTTGTTAGTCCAAATATTGAGGCATTAAAATAGATATTTTCCCTTCCAGAAAAATCTTGATGAAATCCGGCACCTAATTCTAATAATGATGTTAGTTTTCCATGTGTTGTTATTTTTCCCTTATTAGGATAAATAATTTTTGTCATTAATTTTAATAATGTAGATTTTCCACTTCCATTTACCCCTATTAAAGCTACAGCTTCACCTTTGTTAATATTTAAATTAATCCCTTTTAAAACTTCTCTTACTTCTTTTCTATTTCTTTTCCAAAAAAGTAATTTTTCTTTTAAACTATTTGCTTTATCTAAATATACATTAAAGGTTTTATAAACGTCTTGTACTTCTATACTATAATTATTTTCCACTTACCTTTAACCTCCAGTTTATTTTTTATATTTTAGTTTTGAATAAATAGCCCATAATACTTTATTTTTATAACAAATATCTCCTATTCTTCTTGATAATGTCTTTCTATCAAACATTGTATAATAAATTAGTCTTACAAATTTGTTTCTATCTTTTAAATCTACTGTTGAATTATATATTAACTCATTATCACCTAAAAATTCTGTTATATCGTTATCTATTCCAAACAAATTATCCATAGTTGCTTGATTTCTTATACTTAAATCTTGTGTCCAGTTTGTTACCATTTTTAATGGTTCACCAATTCCTACGTTATCTTCAAAAATAACTGATGAAAATGGCATTTTATCTATTTCTTTTGATGAATTTAAATATGCCATAAATGGCAATGCAATATAATAATTTTGATAATATATTACATCTATATCTTCACCAAAAATATCTACAACATCTCTTACAAAATCTTCTGCAGCTTCCTGCATTGTTTTCATAGCAAATTCTACAGTATATGTATTTTCGTATTTTTCGAATATTGGTTTAACTTCTTCACCTTCTACATCATACCCTATACAAGATGGTGCTAATGCAGATAACATCATTTCATAAGCATGTCCTGTAGTTGTTGGTTTTGCATCAAAAAATGTTTTTAATTTAAATCCTCCAATTTGAGCATGTCTTAATGCTTCTGAATGGTTTATGTTGCAGAAATATGTATCTATTGGTTTCTTTAATAAATTAGATAAAAACATTTCTGGTCTTGCACTATATCCTATATCAAATGTTGCAGAATGCTCTTGATATATATTATTAAAATATTCTTTATATTTTGCTAAATTTCTTGTTTGTTTTTCTTCATCATATAAATTATCTATTACTAAACTTATAAATTTATCAAAATTCTCTATTATTTTAAAGTCCTCATCCATTTTTATTTTATTTTGCTTGCAAATTTCTTCAAATGCTTTTTTATCTTTAATTGTTATACAATCTTTTATATATTTTAATATGTCCTTAGGACTATGGTTTGTAACATTTATTACTTCTGATAATTTATATAAGTCAAGCTTTGTTTGAATTGTAATTGGAACAAGTGCCTTTCTGGATATATATAAATAATCTGACTCTGGAACGTTTTTATATAGCTTTTTCATAATATCGTAACATCTTATTGGTAAATAACCATCTCTTGCCATAAAAACAATCTTTTTATAGTCTTTTCCTTGCATATCATCTAACATCCATTTAGTTAAACCAAGCATATACATTCCTAATGTATAATACCCAATTAAATATGGATCTGCATTAAAGTCAGCTGTATAATTAAATGTTTTATATGGATTGTCAAAATATCTATTTGCAACTATTCCCATCATACAACGTATTCCTAAAAAGTTTAATGAATTTTTATTATCTCTCCACATTGGTAAACTTTTTGTAAGCATTGCAGAAAGATTATGTGTAACATTTTTATCTTGAAATACATCTGAAGCTTTTGGTAAATGTTGTGCTTTTATTCCTAATTTCTTAGGATTTTCATAATCAGATACATAGTTGTCTCCGATATGTGCCATTTCTTTAGCTTCTATGCCTTCTTTTTCTAAAACATATTTAAATAAATCTTTATGAGCTTTTGTTATCTTTAATTCTGATGAAACATATACGTTTGATAGCTCATTGTATCCATTTTTCTCTAATATTTTCTCTATAACATCTTTAGGTAAATACATGTCTGACACGCAAATTACTTTTTTTCCTAAGGCTAATGCCATCTCATATAATTCGAAACCGGTATATCTTTTTGTACAGAATCTTATTTCATATTCTATTTCCTTTTGTTTTGTCTTATCTAAAATATCTTTTTCTATATGATATTCTTCCTCAATTGTTTCATATATTTCATCTAAAGTAATATCCTGACATTTCTTGTCTTCTTTTTCCTTTTTTACTCTTGCTTGAATCTCGCTAAATATTCTTATCTTAGTAAAATCCATACCTGTACTATTATTCGTAAACTTTCTAAATTCTTTGTCTACAACAGAAAATAAATCTGTTGGGTTTAAGAAAGGTCTTACTACTAATGTATCAAATATATCGAAACTAACATATTTTATTTCTTCTCTTGCTAAATTTCTTTTTATTTTCTCTAAATTATCGTTCCATACTGATTTAACACATTTAAAATAATTTTTATCTAATATTTCTTTATGATTTGTGCCAAAGTTCTCTAGTTTACTTTCTACTTGTTTCCTTATGTTTGCTTTTTCTGCATCATCTTTTAATTTTTGATACATGAAATTTTTCCATTCCTCTGTATATGATGCTATTTCATTTGATATATTTTCTTTTTTAAAGAAATCTTCTAAAATCTTAAATACTTTTATTACTTCATCTGCATCTTGTAGTACAGAATCTTTATCTCTTTCTTTTTTATGTTCTATATAAAATATGTTATCATTATCTATTTTTGTAACTTTTCTTGCATAATAGAATAACATTGTAGATAGAACAAATTCGGCTGTATAATTTACATCATTTTCAAATTTTTGTAATGCATTTAATGCTTTATCAAAAATTTCTTTAGCATATATTTTATTCCAGATTTTATTCCAAAATGGATTTAATCCATTTTGTTCAAAAAATTTTATAAAACATTCTTTGCCTTCTATCTTTTTTAAAGGTAATTGCATTAGATTATAAACATATTTATCACCGTTTTCCTGTTCATATACAATATCTCCAATTACAATTTCTGAATTATTAGTTTGTGCATTATTTATAGCATTTCTATAAAAATCTATAGAAGCATAATTGTCTGCGTCTAAAAATGCAATATAATCGCCTGTTGCTTTTTGTGCTCCTTGAATTCTTGCTTTAAATTTTCCTTTTCTTTCATCATTTTTTATATAGATAATCCTATTATCTTTTTCTATATATGATTTTACTAATTTATCACAATCTTCTTCTGGTTTATCGCATACTACTACTATTTCTATATTTTTATAAGTTTGCTCTATTAAACTTTTTAATGTTCTTTCTAAATATTTTTCATTTTTGTAATTTGGTACTATTATACTTAATTTTTTATTAGGTATCATTTTTTTACATCCTTTCACTTTTGTTTTAGACTTTGGTAATTATATCATTACATATATAGCTTTTCAAGTTTATATTACTTAAATCTCTTCTTTGTCATAATAAAACCTGGCACATATAGTAATACTGTAAAAATTTTATTCAAAACGCCTTTCATGCTAGTCAAATTTGTTTTTGTCTTATTAAGCACACAAAATAAAATATAATGTTTAATTACATATAGTCGTTTCTTAAAAGGTACTCCTACCATATCTTGCATTGTTAAAATTTCTTCAAAATATTTAAGATATCCTTTAGGATTCTTTTTAAATACTTGGTCTATATTTTTTGAATAACCATCTTTTTGGTATTCACATATCATAACTGGTTCATTATAACATTTTATCCTATAGTTTAAATCCATTTTATGATACATTCTAGCTTCTGTAATAAATTTTTCTTCGCCTTCTAATTCATAACTATAATTTTTTCTCCTGTCTTTAAAAAAAGCTATTGCCTTCTCTCCATCTTCTAATTCTTTAAAATACAAATCAAACATTGTTGTTTTCTGATTTTTAAATTCATTTCCTATATTATTACCATTTTGGTCATATTTTAAAAAGCATAAGCCATATAAGTCTTTTTCATACTTAGATTCTTCATATGCATCTTTAAGATATAAAAATGCATTTTCTGCAAAATAATCATCAGAATCACATTCAATTATTAAATCTCCTCTTGCATAATCCATCAAATGATTAATTGCTGCCATCTTGCCTTGATTTACTTGCTTTAAATATCTTATATAAATCTTGTTTTCATCTCTCATTTTACTAATAATCTTTTCTGTGTCATCATTTGATCCATCATCCATTATTAGCCATTCTACATCTATATTAGTTTTTAAATTTTCTAATATACTCTCATATAACCTTTGTAATAAATCTCCTCTATTAAAAGTTGCTGTTAAAATTGATAATTTCATAATTATGCCTCACATTTTTTATATATTTATTGTTTTTACCTCTTCTTCTAAAAGTTTTTCTAATTTTGTGATTATCTTACTATTATCATACTTTTCTTGCTTATTAGAAAAGCTTTTTATTTTCTTTTGTAGCACTTCTTTAATTTCAGCATATATACCTTCTTCGTTATTGTTAACAATTATCGAATTCTCGTAATTTTGGACTGCTTCTCTTGCCGCTGTATCTGTTATTATTATTGGCTTATTTAATATCTTTGCCTCTTCTATTACCATTCCATATCCTTCAAATTCAGAAAGTAAACAGAAAAATTGTGCTTGTTTCATATATGGGTATGGATTTTCCTTCTTACCTAAAAGATGAAAGGTATTTTGGACATTTAGTTCTTGTATTAATTTTTCTAAGTTTTCCCTTTCTGGGCCATCTCCTATTACATAAAATTCATGCATAAAATTATTATCTATAAGTTTTTTATGTACCCTAATGATTCTATCTATTGCTTTTTGTTTAGTAAGTCTTGCTACTGTTAAAAATGTAGTTGTTTTATCATTTAAAGAGTCTTCTATCTTTTCTTCTGCACCTTCTATTACATTTTGTGGATTTATGTAATTATATATAACTCTTTTATGTACTGGTTGCAAATATTCATCTCTTACATCTTTATAAATTTCTGTAAATTTATCACGGTTGTCTTTACTTACAAATACTAAAGTTTGATATTTTCCATATGTCTTTTTGTCTATAGACACTTTAAGTTTTGCCTTAATATCCTTTCCAAATACTAGAGTAATATCATTATGTACCCATGCAATTTTTCGTGTATTTTTATTCTTTACTCCAAAAAGCCTTGTAATTGGCCCTTCTAGGAAGGCTATTTCTATGTCATAATCACCTTTGATATATTTTTTGTAAAAACGCTTTTTAAATAGCAATAACTTTAAAGCAGTAAGTTTCTTCTTAAAGTTTGACATATCATTAAACTGAAAATCATATATGCTTTTTAATTTTACTTTTGAATTTAATTTCTTCTCGAATTCACCTTTTGCATATATTGTAAGTATTGTAACATCGTATTTTTTGCTTAATTCATTTGCTAAATCAACTAGAACCTTTTCTGCTCCTCCTAATGTAAGGCTAGTTATTCCAAATAGAATTTTCTTCATATTTTATCTCCTATACTTTTTATTTTGCTTCTTCTTGTTCCTTTTTTATAGCAAATATTTTATTTATTAATAATGCACATATAACTGCTATAACTGTAGATACTGACATGTTAAAGAATACATATCCAGAAAATACAGATATTGCAAAAGCTAAACCTATTCCTAACACATACATTATGTATTCTGAATCAATACTTTTTATTTTTCTTATTCCGAAATATATTCCATATACAAAAATCGCTAAAAATGGTCCAAAATATAGTATAAATCCTACTATTCCAAAATTAAATAAGAAAGCTGGTATATCCATTTCTAATACTAATTCTCTATATTGGTTCATATATCCATTTCCAAATATTATTAATAATGGATTAGCTTGATTTTTCACAAGAAGTGCATTGTATATTAATTGTTGCATACGTTGGTCATTATTGCTTATTTCCCACTTGTTTGCTATATCATATAATTCTAATAAAGATTTCTTTTGAGCTTCGCTCATGTAAGTATCTTCTATTTCACCATTATCTATTTTTTCTTTGATTTCCATTAAGCTTCCTGTAATATGTGCTTCTTGACTTGTTGATTCATCTACTATATCTGATTCTATTTCTTGTAAGTGTTTTCTTCTTTCTAAAGTATTTGAGCCAACAAGAGCAACAACAACTACTACTATAACTATTGCTCCAATTCCACCTAAAATTACTTTTTTATTAATTTTTGTCTTTTTTATTATCTTTCCGACTACCTCTGCAAATATATATGCTAGTAATGCAATAATAAATCCAAATAAACCTACTCTTGTTCCTATTAGCATACATAGGAATATTCCCATTATAATTATTTCGCCTATAATTATTTTTCTATAGTTCTTATCTTTATTACTTAATAATACAAATATTGATAAAGTTAAAACAGCACTAATACTATTGCCAGACTCGAACCACCCTTTTATTCCTGTTCCTTCTATATACGTTGTTGATGAAGTATTTGTAATAATTGCTAATAATATTGATGCAATATATATTGATACTGACGAAATTATAGCTCTTTGCAATTTATCTTTTTCTTTATCCTTAAATACATAAACATATACAAATAAAATTATTATCATAAAAGTATAATTCATCACATATTGCATTTCATGTACTACATTGCTATAACTAAATCCCGTATTCACAGTATTAAATAATAATAAATGTGCTAAAGCATAAACACCATAAATTACTGCTATAATAAACATCTTTATCTTGTGCTTACTTTTTATAAATAAATCTATAATTGCTATTAACGGAATTATAGGTCTTAGTATTGTAGATGGTGATATACTCGTATTAAATGTATTTCTAAAAACAAAACTTAAAATATCAAATACCGGGCATAATATTACAAAAATTACTAATAAATTTTCTGTCAGATTTTTTGTATCTATTTTTTTCTTTTTTGTTACATCAGCTTGTACTTTTTCCATAATCGCTCCTTTTATTTTTTCTACCTTGCTTTTAACCTCATTTTAAGCAAACTTTCTTTGGATTTTCTTCCTTATAAATTTTATTCTTCCTAACTTTTCATATATTTTTAATGTCTTTTCATTAACACTTAGCATATATTTATTTTTTAATCCTTTTTCTTTTAAATATGGATTTTCCTTCCATTTAGGGAATGTAGTATTTAGCTTTTCCCATGCATAATTAATTGTCTTGTCCCTTTCTTCTTTTTCTTCGATCATTATCATTCTTAGCATTGAACTACACAATAAATACCTTGTGTAATTGTATTCTAATTCATTTTTGTACTTTTCATATATATTTTTTTCTTTATAAAATTCTAATACATTATCTAATACTTTAATTATTTCTGCTGTTTTTGCAGTTTGTGTATTAGATATTGAATTTTCTCTTTGTACATAGTGTATAAAAGGCTTTTTTACAATTGATATACTATTTATATATGGTACTAATTTATAAAAGAACTCTACATCTTCGTATCTTAATCCTACTGGAAACTTTATTCTTGTTTTTTCTAGTAATTCTTTTTTTATTAATTTATTCCATGCTACTACTCTGGCATTTAATAACATATCTTTTCTATCTTTATATGCTCTTCCTTCACTTTCTATTGTTTCTTCTGGATATTCCCATAAATAATCACATTCTACAATATCTGCCTTGTCCATTTTAGCTGTTACATACATTTCTTCATACATTTCTTCTTCTACATAATCATCAGAATCCAAAAATGCAATATATTCCCCAGTTGCATACGGTAAAGCATAGTTTCGTGCATCAGATAACCCGCCATTTTCTTTTTCCAAATATACTATCTTATCTGGATATTTTCTTTTATATTCTTTGGCAATTTCCTCTGAACCATCTTTGCTTCCATCATTTACTAGAATTATTTCTATATCTTCTAAAGATTGTTCTATTAAAGATTTTATTGATCTTTCTATATATTCTTCAACATTATAGAATGGTACTATAATACTAACTTTTTTCATCTATATCTCCTCAATTCATATTATTATCTCATTTGTAAATATAGTTTTATGTTTATACTTAATAATAGTCTCTTTATAAATTGCTTTAAATTTCTTACTTTGATATTTTTAGCCATTTTCCTATTTTTTATTTCCTTTATATATTTTTCTTGTTCTTCATCATGCAATTCTTTTGCTTTTAAAATTATGGCATTTGTATAATATATCCTAATATTTTGTATTGTAAGTTTATTTAAATTTAATTTTTTAGTTAATTGTATTGCATTATCATAATGTTTTAGAGCATCATATGCTTTTTTAATAGTTCTTTTATAGTCTTCATTTCTTGTAATACTATTGTCACTTTGAATATAAAAGTATCCATAAAAGTTTACAGATACCATTGTTTTTGCCAATACAATTATAAATGGAATTAATCCAAAGTCTTCATGTTCTGTTCCAACTGTAAATTTCAAATTATTCTTTGCAAAGATTTCTTTTTTTATTAAATACACACATGGTGAATCTAGCAATACATCTGTACTATATAATTTATTAAATCCGTCTTCACCTGTTGTTTCTTCAAAAGTTGCCCCAGGAACTATTTCTAATGTTTTTCCTTCTTCATCAACTCTTTGTAATTTAAACTTAATTAAGTCAATGTCTTTATTTGTATATTGCTCTAGAGTTTTTAATAGTACTTTATCTATGTAATCATCAGAATCTAAAAACATTATATACTCGCCTTTTGCTTTTTCTATTCCAAAGTTTCTTGTTGATGCAACACCTGTATTTGGTTTATTATAATAACTTATTAAATCAGGATACTTATCTTTATATTCGTTTATTATTTGTTCTGAATTATCTGTGCTTCCATCATTAATAATTACCATTTCAAAATCTTTATAACTTTGTGCTAATACTGAGTCTAAACACCTTTTTAAATATTTTGCTGTATTATATACAGGAATTATAATGCTAATTTTCTTCATTTTTCCTCCATTTTACGGAATTTTTGGACATTCCTAGGGATTTGGGAACGTTCCTAAAATCCCTCAATTCTTTATTTAACTTATTATTTCTTGTAATTTATTAAATATGTTATTATTATAATCTTTCGCATCAAATTGTTTTGTTATTTGATATCCCTTTTCTATAAAGTCTTTCATGGCTTTATAGATTTCTGTTTCGTCTTTTTCTACTACTATTCCTTGACCTTCTATTTGCTCAGAATCAGAAACATTTGTAGTTATTATAGGTTTATTTAATATAAATGATTCTAAATATACTACGGGATATCCCTCATAATCAGAAGACAACACAACACAATCACATAATTTATAATATGGATATGGATTTTTCTTTCTTCCTAAAAACACAATTTCATGTTCTAATTTTTTGTTTTTTACTTCTTCCTTATAAAAATTTGTATCTGGTCCATCTCCTATAAAAATTATTCTAAATTTCTTATTGTCCTTTTTTAATTGCTCAGCTGCATAAATTATTCTTGTTAATTTTTTCTGTCTCTCATCATGTCTTCCTACATTCAAAAATGTAACTACATTTTCCTTCTTTAAATCTTTTACTGGTTCTTCTGCCTGATTTAATATTCGTTTATCATTGACTAAATTATTGCATGTTATAACTCTATCTTTTAGTTTTGGATAAACCGCTATAAAACTCTCTTTACCTTCTTTTGATACAAATATAATTTTCTTAAATTTTTTTATTTTTCTTTTGTCAAAAAATTTTTTCATTTGGTCTTTATCATTATTATATAAACTTAAATAATCAGCATGTCCCCATATTGCATTGTTTTTTGAACATGTTCTTGCCATAAAACTAGCAGGTAGTGAATAAGTTGCAAAACTTGCTGCGAAATCGAATTTATTTTTATACTTTCTTATAAACCTATATCTTTTTATTAAATTATTAATTTTTCTTTTTATAATGTTTTTATCATTCGCTGGTGTATATTCTATTATTTTAACATTTGGAGAAATCTTGTCTAAAAAAACTCCTTCCTTTTTTTCTAGTGCAATTGTTATTTCATAACCTTTTTCTAGTAAAAAATTTGTAAGAGTTACAAGAGATGTTTCTATCCCCCCTAAATCTAAATTATATGCTGCAATTAATAATTTTTTCATATTATTACACCTTCATTTCTCCCTATTTTTTCTTATGTCATTTTATATTAAAACTGTGTATGTGTCAACGAAATACAGCATATATTGAATGTTAAGAATTTTATATTTTTTAAACAAAAAAATCGGGATTCTAGGAACGTCCCCCAAATCCCGTTTTTGCAAAAAAACGTCCTCAAAATCCCGATTGGCATTTCTAAATCTCGATTAATTATTATCTATAAAATCTTCAATTATCTTTATCATGTGGTCTGTTTCACTTTTAAAATGTTTTGGTTTAAATGTTTTGGCTTTGTTTAAAGCTTCTTCTAAATCATCTAATTCTGTTACACCTATTAAAAAATCTTGTTTATCAAAAGAATCTACTATTTGTATTTGGTGGTCATTTATATGTTCCCCAAAAGCACTTAAACGTGGTACTGCAATTACTTTCTTTCCCATTTTTAATGCCATTACTATAGAGCCAACTCCTCCATGAGTTATAACTAAATCTGCCTTTTCCATTATTTCTCTTAGTTTTTCTTCTGGCATTAAACTATATATCTCCATATCTTTCGATTCAAATTTTGTTCTTCCCGCTTGAACTATAACTTTTTCTGTTATTACTTTTTTATCTATTAACTCTTGCACTTTATCAAGTAATCTGTGAAAACTATTGTCTTGTGTACCTAATAATATCAAAATCAATATATTGACCCTCCTAATTTAGCTTTTGGGTATAATTTTAGCATTTCTTCCCATTGCACTATAAATAAATCTGCAAACTTATAAACTAGTTTTCCTGTTGCAGTTTTAGAATTCCTATTTGCAAATGTTTCTATAAATATAATTTTACTACCAAATATTTTCCCAAGTATGCACATCGGACCTGCATTATGTGTACCTGTTGTTATTATGTATTTTGGTCTTATTTTTATAAAATAAAATACTGTTAAAATACAATTCCAAAAAAACTTAAATGGATATACTATCGGATGTGATCTTGTTCCATATACCATATACGAAATTCTATTTCCATATTGCTTTTTAAAGCCTTCTGTAAATTTATCTTTTTCTGTTATTATATGATAATCATATTTTTCAAACATTGGTTTTAATTGCATCAATTCATTAAAATGTCCACCTGTACTAGATATAAATAGTACTTTCTTTTTTTTCATATTTCCTCCAAACTAGTTATTCTTTTGTCTCATTCTTTTCTTTGTCTTTTTGAAGCTCTACATATCTTTTTATTTTCATCGTTGTTGTTTTTGCAAACTCATCATGTTTTATTTCTAGATTTTTTATTGCTTTATATGATGTTAATCCTTTATTTACTTCTTTTATCTTATTCCAAATTATTTTATGTATTTCTTCTTCGCTTAAATCTTTTCCATGTAGCTTCTCTATCTCTTCCATATTTGGAATAACTTTTACAGAAATTATTAATTCTTTTTCTCCTTCTACTTCTTTACCATATACCATACATTCTTGGATTTCAGGAATTTTAGATAATAATAATTCTATTTCTTCTGGATAAATATTTTTTCCATTTTGTGTAACTATAACATTTTTACTTCTTCCTGTAACATATACATAACCATCTTTATCTTGATAACCAATATCTCCGGAATTAAACCAACCATCATGTACTACTTCTTTTGTAGCTTCCTCATCTTCATAATATCCAAGCATTAATGTTTGGCTCTTAATCCAGATTTCTCCTTCTCCATTTTCATTTGGATTATGAATCTTTATTTGTGCACAGTTTACTGGAAGTCCAACTGAACCTACTCTTGGGTCACACTCTGGTGTAAGTGCTGCAATTGGAGCAGTTTCTGTTAAACCATATCCTTGTAAGAATTCGATTCCTATATCTTGAACCCATTTTCCTATCTTTTTATCTATTGGTGCTGCTGCAGAAACTATTATCCTCATATTTCCACCTAAATTATCGTATATTTCCTTGAATACTTTTCTTTTTATATCTATTCCAACGCTCTTTAACGCATTTGTTAGGTGAAGCATAGAATTTACTAAACCTGCTTTACCACTTTTTTCTATTGATTGATTTATTTTTTTGTATAAACTCTCAACTAATAATGGTACTGCAAGCATTGCTGTTGGTTTTGCTTCTTGCATATCTGGCACTATATATCTTAAGCCTCCACAAATTGCAACAGATGAACCATTTGCAAATGGTAATAGTGCACCAATTGATGATTCATATGTATGATGTAATGGCAATACAGAGAAAAATCTATCTCTTTCATATATTTTTACATATTTTGAAACCGCATTCACATTTTCTGCTAAGTTTCTGTGGCATAGCATAACACCTTTTGCTTGTGATGTTGTTCCAGAAGTAAATATTAAAAATTTAAACTCTTCTGGATCTATTTCTACGTCCATATATTCTGTATTTCCTGCATCTGTTAATTTTTTACCTTCTGCTATTACATGCTCTATTCCAACATCTCTACCTTGTACTCCGTCATTACTATTCATTTCGATAAAATATTTTACCATTGGTAAATTATCTTTTATTTTATCTATAGCATCCTTTTTCTTCTTTGAATAGATTACTGCTGCTGCATGTGAACGTTTTATTACATTCTCTATTTCGTTATTTGGTAATTCTTTATCTACTGGAACAGCGATACCTACTCCACATAAGATTGAGAAATATGATACATACCAATAATATGTATTTTCACCTATAATTATAATTCTTTCATTTGATAAATTTAAGTATTTCATAAGTCCTGTACCTAAATTAATTGCATCATTGCCAAATCTTTCATAAGTAAATTCTTCAAATTTAGCTTTATGATCATGATTTGGTCTTTCTAAAATATAAATATTATCTTTGTATTTTTCTATTGATCTTTTAAATATTTCTTTTACTGTTTTATAATGTGTTTCTTCATAATATTTATTTTTTGACTTTTTATTTTTTATTTGGTCTATTTCGTCATAATTAACTTGCATTTCTTGTATGTTCTCCATACCTTCCATTTTCATCTTAGGAAATTTAAAATCTGGTAATTTAAAATCTCTTAAAATTCTCATAATACTATCACTCCTATACGTTTATATTATGGCACAATTATTTAGTTTTGTAAATGTTTATGGACCGGTTGGTATAATAAACTTCATTATCATATAAATAATCTCTCTTTCTTTTATAGTTTTTCTAATTTTATTAATTGAATTGACAAATATTTGTATTTTATCTTATTTTGTGCTAAAATTTTTTACTGTATAAAGGAGGCAATTATATGGGATATTTTGAACACGATTTTGAAATTGGCTTAAGAGATGTAGAAAATCCTAACTATTTAAGCAACAAATCAATTTTAGCTTTTTTTGAAAATATTGGTTCTTATCATTCTGATAGTATTAATTTTGGTTTAAATGAAATTCCAACTACTCACTCTTCTTGGGTTTTACTTGGTTGGAAGGTTAAAGTTTTAAAAAGACCTATGTATGGAGATAAATTACACATAGTTACATGGGCTAGAGATACAGAAAAATTTTCTACCTATCGTGACTACGAAGTATATAATCAAGATAACGAATTAGTTATTATTGGAACTTCTAAATGGGTTTTAATAGATACTACTACAGGTAGATTAAGACCTATTCCAGAAGAAATAATCAAGCTATATAACCCAGACACCAAAACAGCTTTTCCTAGTGAAGAAGCATTACTTACTAAATCAGCTGACTCTGACCACTATGATTCGGTATATAATTGTACAGTTGGTCGTTCGCAGATTGATTTAAACAACCATATGCATAATTTATATTATTTGGATATGGCTTATGAGGCTCTTCCTGAAGAAGTTTACAAATCTAATACATTTAACTATTTTGAGATAGCTTATAAAAAACAAATTAGACTCCATGATACTATGAAATGTTATTATGTTTTTGAAGAGAATACTCATAAAGTTATTATCAAAAGCCTAGATGATAAAAAAATACATGCTATTATTGAGTTTAAATAAATTAACAAAAGTTACTATTTAATGCTTTTTTGTTATCATAAAAACCAGGGCAATTTTATTTTGCTCTGGCTTTTATTTGGCACTTTAGCTTTAATAAACCTCTAGTTCATTCACTGGTAGTTATGATTTTAAGATATCATATATATTTTCGAACACATACCCCTTTTCTTTTAGCGCTTGTATTAGTTGTGGCAATAATTCATATGTACTTTTTTTAGTTCCTATATCGTGCATTAATATAACTACACTATTTTTATTTCCCATCGTGGTTTCTACATAGTTCATCATATCATTTACATTGTCCAGACCTGCAGCATCTGCAGTTAATGCATTCCAATCAAGGTGTGCTACATTGTTTTGGTTTAACAAATTAACAGCTTCTGCCTTGATGTTTGCGTACTTTCCTCCAGAGGTTCCTCCTGGAAATCTAAATACTCTAGAATTATATGTTTGATCACCTATTGCATTTTTTATAGCGATTTCTGTTCTGTTATATTCATCTAACACTGCCTGTGGTGAAGAATATATATTAGAATAAACATGAGTAAAACTATGGTTTGCTATATAATGCCCTTCTTGATATGCTCTTTTTACTATTTCTGGATATCTTTCGGCATTACTTCCCAATACAAAAAATGTTGCCTTAACATTATTTTGTTTTAATATATCCAAAATCGGAATAGTAACAGATTTTGAAGGTCCATCATCAAATGTTAGAAAAACTCTTCTATAGTCTGAATTATAAATATGTGAAACTCTTTCTACAATTTTATTTTGCTTTGCATTGTCTGAGTAAAATAATTCGTGAGCTGGCCTGTTTTTAGCTAGTATATCCCTTTCTATTATACTTAAGTTCTTATTATACTGGCGCACACCAAAAAATATCGCTGTAGATATAAGTGATATGATTAATATCAAAACTATTGTAATTATTACTACTTTTTTTACGTTTAAACGAGGTTTTACCTCTATTAAATCTAATGTCATTTTTGTTCACCTAATATTTGTTTTTTTCGCATCCATTATATATCAAGCATATTTAAAATTCAATACAAAATACATTTTAGTTACTGCTTCGTAATATGTATTTACATAATTTTTGAACTTTAAGCTCCGTCCCTAAAGTTCAAAAAAGGGATTTAAGGAATGGACAGCGGAATAAAATTACCACACCCATTTAAAAGTGTCCCCATTTGT
>ENA-OOZQ01000197-OOZQ01000197.1-human-gut-metagenome-genome-assembly--contig:-NODE-197-length-53193-cov-3.453348_pt1 | contig 53193 bp, 52 predicted proteins | sample MGYA00241188_ERZ501399 | MGnify/ENA primary metagenome ERZ501399 (study PRJEB25962, sample SAMEA2042658) | human gut metagenome | biome: human gut; feature: human-associated habitat; material: faeces... | reverse complement strand
AAAGTCTTATTTTGCCTTTAAAAATGGACTACATCAATTCTGTAAGAGTTAAAATATTTTCTTACCCCATATTGGGGTTTTTTTATGTTTTCATATAGACAACATTTAATTTATTTAGTATTATCTTGTGTAGAGGTGACATCATGAGATTATACGTATATTTAGATGAAAGTGGTTCAATTCATAAAAATAGTAATACAAAGTATTTTGCTGTTGGTGGATATTTTACTTTTGAAAAATATAGACTTAAAATAACATCATTATATAAAAAGATTAATAAGCTTGTAAAAGACGAAAGAAAGATTAAAATAGATAAAGAAATAAAATCTTATGACTATTTAACAAAAGAAAAACAACTTATTTTTTCAAGTATGGAAAATATTCCAGGTTTTTATGGATTTTCTAAGGTATTTGATAAAGAAAAAATGCAAAAAGGTATTGTAGATTCAAATATATTTTATAATTATGCTGTAAAATTAATATTTTCAGATATTATTTTTCCACTTCTTAAAAACTATACTGATGAGCAAATTGAAATTAAACTTCTTTGTGATAATCGTAACGTAAGAGTAGGTGACTTAAAAAATTTAGAGAATTATTTAAATACAGAATTTTGTTTAAATAATTATGTTTTTAATGTTTCTTATTATGATTCTAAAACTAACTTTGGTATTCAACTTGCTGATTTAATAGTTAATACTTTTTATAATTATTATGCAAACTATAAAAGAGTTTCTACGGTTATTAAAGGATTAAATAAAAGTAAATATAGAGTAAGTTTATTCCCGGGAAGAAAAGTATTTGGAAGAATTAAGAAAATTGATGATTGACATAAAAAATAATGTTATGGTAATATATCTTTAAGACCTAGGGCACGCAGCTCAATGCTAAGCGTATAGTAAGTACGTTGCACCTTAGGCATTTTTTGTGAAATTAATACAATATTATACTTTTTTTGAAAATTTTATATTTTTTAGTTTAAAATAATGAATAAAACATATAATTTTATATGAAAAAATATATTCATTACTCATTAATACTTTTTATAATATCTATTTTTCTTTTATCTTCGGTTTTTGGTAAAGATAACCTTTTTTTAGTGGGAAGAATTATTGTAATTGATCCTGGTCATGGATTTTTAGATCCTGGTACTTCATACGAAAATATATATGAAAAAGATATTAATTTAAATATAAGTCTTTATTTAAAAGAAAAACTTGAAAGTTATGGTGCTACTGTTTATATGACAAGGGATGGTGATTATGACTTATCAACTCCAAATGCTATATATCGTAAGAAAAGTGATTTTGATAATAGAATTAACTTAATAAATAATTCTAAAGCAGATATTTATTTAAGTATTCATTTAAATTATTTAAGTGACTTTAAATACTATGGGCCACAGGTGTTTTATAATGGTAAAAATATTTATTTTGCAAACATTATGCAAGATGTTTTAAATAAGGGTTTAAATAGTAATCGTAAAATTAAAACTATTCCAAAAGACACATATATGTATTCAAGATTAAAAGTAAATGGTTTATTAATTGAATGTGGATTTTTATCAAATTATGAAGATAGACAAAAACTTATTACAAATGAATATCAAAAAAAAGTAGCAAATTTAATTTCTAATGGAGTAATTAAATATTTTTCATAATTTATTTTTCTAAAAAAGATGGTAAAAATACTATTATGTGATATAATTAATTATATAGTAAAAAGGTGATATAGTGGAGAAAACATTTAAAACATTAGATGAACAGATAAATATTTTAATTGATAAAGGTCTTACTATAAATGATATTGAGAAGGCTAAATCAATACTTCTTAGAGAAAATTATTTTTTTGTAACGGGGTATAGATTTTTATTTGTTAAGTCTTATACTGATCGTAAATTTAATAAAGGTACCACTTTTGAGGAACTATATGCAATGTTTATTTTTGATAGACAACTTAGAAATATATTATTTAAGAATATTTTAGTTTTTGAAAATAACTTAAAAAGTATAATGGCTTATGTTATGAGTAAAAACCATGGTTATAAAGAAAAAAATTATTTGAATAAAAATAACTTTGTTCATGATTATACTAAAACTAGACAAATAAACGATTTAATACATAAAATGAAAAGGCAAATTAGTATAAATGGTAAACAGCATTCCGCAACTAGTCATTTCATTGATAATTATGGCTATATACCTCTTTGGGTTGTTGTAAAAGTATTATCATTTGGAATAGTTGGAGAACTTTATACTGTGCTTCAAAACGAAGATAAAAGAGAAATTGCGGATATATTTAACATAGATATAGATAGTTTCCAAAGTTATTTACCAATACTTGCTAATTATAGAAATTTATGTGCACATGAAGATATTTGTTATAATAATAAAACACAAATTGTTATTAATAATACAATATATCATAAGCTTTTAAATATTCCTAAAATGGATGGGGAATATATATATGGTAAAAATGATTTATTTGCCTTAATTATTATTTTAAAAAGAATTTTAAATGCTGATGATTTTAATTTATTTATAAAAGAAATTGATTATGAACTAGATATATTATCTGGAAAACTTCATTCAATTGATATTGATAAAGTTTTAGATGCAATGGGTTTTCCAATAAATTATAGAGAGATTGAGAGGATGGATTAATTATGATAAGAAAAGAAAAAGATAATAAAATAGTATATATAGTAGTGTTTTTCCTAGGTTGTTTACTTATGTATGGGGTTATTTATAAATATCCTGCCATACTTCATACAAATTTAACTAAAGTTGAAAAAAATGTAACAATAACCGACAATGGAATTGCGGAGGCAGTAGAAAAAGTGTATGATGCAGTTGTTGTTGTGGCAACCTATGCAGATGAAAAAATGATTTCAAGTGGAACTGGATTTGTTTATAAAGTAAATAATAATGATGCCTATATTTTAACAAATAATCATGTTATCGAAGGTGGTAACTCTGTTAATGTTACTTTTACTAATGGTAATGTAATTAATACAGAAATAATTGGTGCAGACGCTTTATCTGATATTGCTGTTTTAAAAGTAAAAAAATCAGATATTATTTCTGTAGCTGAAATTGGTAAAAGCGATAATCTAAGAGTTGGTGATACATCTTTTGCTGTAGGTGCGCCACTTGATAGTATTTATTCTTGGACTGTTACAAGAGGCATTATTTCAGGTAAAGATAGAATGGTTGAAGTAAAACTTAATAATAATGGTGATTATGTTATGAAAGTATTACAAACAGATGCCGCGATTAACTCAGGTAATAGTGGCGGACCGCTTTGTAATGCAAATGGTCAAGTTGTTGGAATTACTTCATTAAAATTAGTTGCTGAATCTGTTGAAGGTATGGGCTTTGCTATTCCAATCGAGGTAGCATTAAGTTACGCTGAAAAACTTGAAAATAAAGAAAAGATAACACAACCTTATTTAGGTGTGTCAATGGTTAATGTTATGGATGCTTATTATTACCCTGAATATTCATCACTTTTAAAAGAATATAAAATCACAAAGGGTGTAATTATTGTTTCTACAGAAAAAGGGTCTCCAGCGGCTAAAGCAGGACTAGCAAGTGATGATATTATAATAAAGATTAATGATGATGAAGTAACAAGTGTTGCATATTTAAGATATTATTTGTATAATTATGGTGTAGGTGATAAAGTTGAAATCACTTATATTAGAAAAGGTAAAACTCTTAAAACCACTGTTACTTTAGGATCTAATTCAAAAACTTATTAGAAACTAGTAATAGTTTCTTTTCTTATTTATGGAGGTAGAATGAAAGATATTAAAATTAAAAGAATATGTGCTTATGTAATTGATATATTTATTGTATTAATACTTGTTACATTATTAAGTCAAATAAATGTATTAAATCCATATAAAAAGAAATATGATAAAGCATATGAAAAATATACTGAGTTTTATGAAGAAAATTTTTCTGAAAACACAACAATAGATTATGATACATTAAAATCACCAGAATATTTAGATATTATGCATGATTTATCTTATTATTCAATAAGTTATTCTATAATTGAAATAGTTGTTACAATTTTATATTTTACTTTATTTCCTTTACTATTTGATGGACAAACAATTGGTAAAAAAATATGTAAAATTAAACTTTCTAGTGATAAAGGAAAACTAACTTTTGGGTCACTTCTTATAAGAGTATTATTCTATCCTATATTTACAAATATAATATTATATACAACATTATCAAATATATTAACATTACTTTGTGTTATATTATTTAAGGGAAAAATATATTTTTATAGTAATTTAATTATTTCTATAATTGCAACAATCTATTCGTATATTGATATATTATTTATGATTAATAAGGATGTTTCAATTCACGAAAAATTATCTCACACTAAAGTTGAATTAATAAAAGGAGTTTAAAATGAATAATGTTTATGAAAAAGTATTAGAATTTAAAAATAAGTTTCCCGGTACAGTTGCCTGGAGAATAAAAAAGCATTGTGAAGTAATCGAAGGATATATTAATCCTGATGAATATGTTTTATACGCTTTTTGCGGTCAAAAAAATGAAAAATGGTATGATTTATTCACTTCATGCGTAATAGTTTTAACTAATAAAAGACTTTTAATAGGGCAAAAAAGAGTTGTTTTTGGAAGCATATATACACAAATTACTCCAGATTTATATAATGACATGCGAATATATAAAGGTTTACTTTTTGGAAAAATAACTATTGATACTGTAAAAGAGGTTGTAACAATATCTAATTTATCTAAAAGTTCTTTAGATGATATTGAAACAAATATATCTCAGTTTATGATGAAAGAAAAACTAAAATATAAAGATAGAATTGTATGAAAAAGTTAAGATTACTAATTTTTTCTTTTTTATTAATTTTTCTTTCTTTTACAATGTTTTATTTTATTCCAAAAAGTTATGAACTTAAATATACTGTAAAAGGTTATAATATTATTCAAACATTTAATAATAAGAAAAAACTATATATATTTAAAATTAAAAAAGATAATGTAGAGTATTTATATTCTGTTAGTGGTAAATATTATCAAAATCATAAACAGATTAAAAATATTGAACAAAAAGATAATATAATTAATGTAACAAATAATAATTTACAAAACTTTTATATTAATAAAGAGAATGATAACTATTATACATCATATTATATTACTATTCCTGAGGAAAAAAAGAAATATACATTTGATAATATTGATGTATATAATATAAATGCTAACTTTTATATATGGAATTATTCACAATTTATCAACATTAATACAAAAACTAAAAAGAAAATTAAACTATTTGATAATGATATTTATAATATAGATTTATGTACTAATTTTAAAGATTATCTTTTAATAGCGGATTATAATAGTAAGTATAAATTTAATAAGTTTTATCTAATAAATACAAAGAATAATAAAGTAAAAGAGACACAATTAGATAAAGAAGTTTATTTTAATAGTTATTTTTTAGGTACATATAAAAAATATATTTACCTATATGATATGCAAACTAAAATGGAATATAAAATTAATCCTTTAAAAAATACTATTTATAAAAATAGATATGAAATTTTAAGTAATAATAAATTTGAAAAAATAAGTGTTAATAAACTTAATAAAGGTAATGTTTCATTTAAAAAAGAAATTGATTTTTATTATGAATTAAATGATAATAAACTTATCTACGTCACACCAATTAATAAGATAAATGTTACTTCTTTAAAGGTATCAAATATAATTTTTTCAAATGATAACGAATGTTACTTTATAAGTGATGATACACTTTATTATGTAAATAAAGATAAAATTATTAAATTAATGACCTATAGTGAATGGAAATTTAATAATGACTATATCTATATTTTTAAATAACACTTTTTAAAATCAAACATATTTTACTATAGGGGTTGATAAAATGTTTGAAAAATATCGTGTTAAATCAAATGATAGCATTGAAGATATTGCTAAAATGTTTCGTACAAATAAAGAGTTTTTAGTAGATTTAAATAATTTAAGTTATGATGAAACTCTACGTGAGGGTATGGATTTAATAGTTCCTAAAAATAAAGAAAAATACTTTGATACTTATACGATTAATAAAGGAGATTCACTTTATGGTATAAGTAGAAAGTATAATATAAATCCAAATCTTTTAGCGGCAATTAATGGTTTAAATTTAGATGATTATATTTATCCAAATCAAGTAATTATGCTTCCAGTATCTGGTTATAGTTATTATGTTACAGCTGAGGGAGATACACTAAATAGTGTAAGTGATATTTTTAAAAAGAATATTCAGGAAGTAGTTAAGGAAAACGAAACAATTTATTTATTACCAGGACAAATATTGGTTTCACAAAGAAAATAATGGTGCATTGCATCATTTTTTGTTTAAATTTATAAATAATTTAACAACACTCTGATAGTCCTTTTTTTAAATTTTGCATAAATTACTATAGGATGTGATAAATATGGCTAAAAAGGTGGTAATTGACAGTGGACATGGTGGTGTTGATGGTGGTTCGTCAGGTAATGGAATTTTAGAAAAAGAATATACATTAAAAATAAGTAATTATATTAAAAAACGTTTAGATGAATTGGGAATAGAAAATGCAATGACAAGAACTTCAGATGAACTATTAGATCAAAGTACAAGACCTAAAAAGGCACAAAGTTTTTTTGGTAAGGGCAATGATGTTATTGTTTTATCTAATCACTTAAATGCAGGAGGTGCGAATGGTAAGAATGTAGGCAAAATGTAATAGTGTCTTGTTTGCCTTTAAATCAAGGGACTTAAAATAATAATATTGCTGCCATAACGTAAAAAAATGCACAAGTATTGTGCATTTCTTTAATAAACATGATCTTTTGGAGGACAAGAATCATTTCCGTAAGAATCTTTATCTTGAATTTTTCCATTTAATCCGTGGATTATTAATTCAGATTTTTGATTTTTTGCTATGTTTCTACCATAATTTATTGCATCTATCTTTGTAGGCAATATTTTAGTTGGCCTTAAATTTCCTTCTCCAATAACTTTCCAACCACCATTAGGATTATGAGTTATATGTTGATTTATATGCATAATTACTAAATCCTTTCTGCTAAAAAACTAAAACACTTTATATTTTAGAAAGAATATGATATAATTAGTCTTGGAGAGAGAAATAGTTATATCATTTAGCTATTTTCTTTTTTTGTCTAATTCTTTTAGACAATTTAATTTTAGCATTAATAAAAATGTATGTCAATAAAAAAATAAAAAAAGTTTGCAAAAAACATTTACTTTGTCCCAAAAAGTGATATACTATTATTAGGTGATAAAATGAAAAAAATAGATGTAATAAATTTAATTAAATATTATTCTGAAAAAAATGATTATGCCTTTAGAAATGAAGCATATAAGATAGCAAATGATTTTGATATTTCTGGAGATACTCAGTTAGCTGAATACATTATGGCTTTACTCTCTGATGCAAATACATTTGTGCCGCAATCATATGATTATTCTTCGTCTTTTTTTGAAAAAGTGGAAATAATTAATTCACCATTACCACTACCTGATAAAATAAAAAATGATGTTGTTGGAATTGTTAATGCTATTGGCCATAATGTTGGAATTAATAAATTTTTATTTGAAGGCTTACCTGGAACAGGTAAAACTGAGACAGTTAAACAAATTGCTAGAATTTTAAGTAGAGATTTATATATGGCAAAATTTGATTCAATAATTGATAGTAAGCTTGGACAAACATCGAAAAATATATCTGCTGCATTTGATGAAATTAATAAATTACCACATCCAGAAAGTGTTGTGATATTATTTGATGAAATAGATGCTCTGGCAATGGACAGATTAAATAATAATGATCTTAGAGAAATGGGCAGAGCTACATCAACTTTATTAAAAGAATTAGATAAGCTACATGATAACATTGTATTGATTGCAACAACAAATTTATATAAATCATTTGACAAAGCTTTAATCAGACGATTTGATTCGATAATCAATTTCAATAGATATAATAAGGAAGATTTAATTGAAGTAGCAGAATCAATATTAAATGAATACATAGATAAATTTGATAATGTTGCTAGAGATCTAAGATTATACAGAAAAATAATATCACTTATGGATCCCTTGATATATCCTGGAGATTTAAAAAATATTATAAAAACATCTCTCGCATTCAGCAATATGAATAATCAATATGATTATTTGATAAGGCTTTATGAAAATATAACATCAACAAAGATTAATGGAAATATAAAAAAATTACAGGAACAAGGCTTTACGATTAGGGAAATAGAACATTTAACTGGTATATCAAAAAGTCAAGTTTCTAGGGGGTTAAATAATGAATAATCTTATTAGACTAAAAGGTCCATTAAATGAAAAGAAAAATTTAAGCACTCCTGGTCAATCAACATTTTCAGCTAATCGTGGAACCAGCGTTGAAAAATTAATATCATTAAAAGAGGACTTGCAACAATTATATATTAGATGGAGAGATGATAAAATATTGGAAGGTGCACTTGTCAGCGTTTTTTACGATAGAATTGTTCCAAAAAGTAAAAGAATAAAAACTTTGCTATCAAAAGGCTCTGAATTATCAAATAATTCAATAAGAGGTGCTAAATTTTCTGAGAATGGTGAAAAACATATTATTACGCATTTTGTGAGTTTAGACACTATTAAAAACAATATTGAAAAATTAAATACTGCAATTTATATAATGAATAAATGTTTTGGTAATTATATTGATAACGAAAAACTAAAGACAATTAATGACCATAAAAGTATTATTGAAAAGAATAACATGTCAAAGTCTACTTTCATAAATATTGTGACTGATGCATGCAATGTGGAAAAATTTGGAATATTAGATGATGCTAAAAATCTTACTCTTGATACTATAATTAACTTATATGAAGTAGGTATACCAGTTGAAAATTTAATGAATAAAATAGGCATTACAAATAATGATTATACAAAAATTGATAATAATGTTATAAGATTTAAAAATAAAAAGTCATTAAATATTTTTACTAATAATGTTTCTTATCTTGTTTCAATGTCAACTACAGATATTTCTCAGTACAATTACTATGATTGCACTTCGGAAATATTAAATTGTCCGACTATAACAATAAGAGACCCAAAAAATGAACCTGTTATTGGTGTTATTGATACGTTATTTGATCAAAATGTGTATTTTAATAAGTGGGTTGAATATCACGATTTAGTTGATGAAAACATACCGAAGTCTTCAAAAGATTATGAACATGGTACTTCTGTAACTTCAATAATAGTTGATGGGCCCTCATTTAATCCGCAATATGAAGATGGATGTGGAAATTTTAAAGTTAGACATTTTGGAGTAGCAGTGCATGGAAAAAACAGCTCCTTAACCATAATTAAAAATATTGAAAGGGTTGTTGAAGAAAATCCTGATATTCATGTATGGAATTTATCTTTAGGTTCAGAATTAGAAATTAATCCAAATTTTATCTCACCGGAGGCTGCGCTAATTGATAGAATACAATGCGAAAAAAATGTCATATTTGTAATTGCAGGTACAAATGATAATGATGATACATTAAAGAAGAAAATAGGGTCACCTGCAGATTCAATAAATGCTTTGGTTGTAAACTCTTTAAGTTTTTCAGGGAAAATACCATCATATGCAAGAAAAGGAAATGTTCTTTCTTTCTTTAATAAACCTGATGTTTCATATTATGGAGGAGATAAAGATGGTGCTTTTATTACATGCGTAGGAACTGGGGCTAAACCAGGAATTGGTACTTCATATGCAGCACCATGGATATCACGTAAAATGTCATATTTAATTGATGTTATGGGATTAACAAGGGAAATAGCTAAAGCGTTGATAATTGATTCGGCAACAAATTGGAATTATGTCAATGACGAAAATTCTAAATTTATAGGTTTTGGGAAAGTTCCAGTACATATAAATGATATAATTAATTCTAATGATGATGAAATAAAGTTTTATATAGAGGGTACTTCAAATCTATATGATACATATACACATAATATACCAGTACCCTTATATAAGGATAAATATCCATTTATAGCCAAAGCAACATTGTGTTATTTTCCAAAATGTTCAAGAAATCAGGGAGTTGATTATACTAACACTGAATTAGATATATATTTTGGGCGAATTGATAATAAAGGAAATATAAAGTCAATAAATCAAAATATTCAATCGGAAGGTAATGAATTGGGGATAAAAGAAAAAGAGGCAAGACAATTTTATAGAAAATGGGATAATGTTAAGCACATTACTCAAGTGTTAAAAAATAATATTCGCCCAAAACAGAAATATGATAATGTACTTTGGGGATTAAGCATTAAATCTAAGGAAAGGCTTGAAAAGAGAGATGGTGAAGGAATTAAATTTGGAGTAGTGATTACTTTGAAAGAAATTAATGGAGTTAATAGGATGTCAGAATTTATAAATCAGTGCTCATTAAGAGGATGGTTAGTAAATAAAGTTGATATTAAAAACAGAATTGATATATATAATACTGCTCAAGAAGATGTAAAATTTGATTAGTAAATTATTCTGTCAATTGGAAAAAGAGCAATTCTAAGGCAATGAAATTTAGTCATTAAATTAGATGTATTTATATGGTTAATGTAATAGGTGGTATTTATGATGAAAGTTGTAGCAGCATTAATTGAAAATAATAATAAAGTTTTATTAGCAAAACGTTCTACAGGAGATATTAATGTACTTGGAAAATGGGAATTTCCTGGCGGTAAAGTGGAAAAAGATGAAAACGAATTTGATGCAATCGAAAGGGAAATAAAGGAAGAGTTTGAACTTACAATTAAAGCGAGAGAATTTGTGGTCAATAATATATGTGAGTATCCAACAAAAGTTGTTGATTTAAGATTATATAGATGTGATTATGTATCTGGAAACTTCAATTTACATGATCATTCAGAATATAAATGGGTAAATAAAGAAGAATTATTAGATTATGATTTAGCCCCTGCTGATATTCCATTAGCAGAGTATGTAAGGAAGGTAAAGTAATGAAAGATGGTATTTATGAACAACTATTAAATAATGAGTTAAAAAGTAAATTAAATGAATCAGAATTTTTTTATAAAACTAATACAATTTTAAAATCACCAGAAAATGCAAAAAATTTAATTACAGAATATTTAAAAGAAGTAACAAGAAAAGCAATGGATTGTATTCAAGAAAATAATGTTGATTTAGAAGATAGTGAAAGAGTATTAAAAGAAATTGAAATATGTAATGAAATATTAAATCTGTTAAGAACAAAATTAGATTTTGATGAATATAAGGAATTAGATTTATCTATGGATGCAGAAGTTTTAGAGTATGCTTTTAGAAAATTAAATCATAATTCTTTTGATGGAAAAAATATTGTTAGGCCAGTTACTTCATTAGTGGAGCCAACTTTATTTACAAATAGTTCTAAAGAAATATCATTATTATCAGAATTAAGAAAGGAAATTGCATCATCAGATGAAGTAATGTTATTAGTTTCTTTTATTAGAATGACCGGTTTAATGCCTATTTATGATGTTTTAAAAGAATTTACCACAAAAGGTAAAAAATTGAGAGTTATATCGACAACCTATACTAAAGCAACGGAATATAAAGCGATAGAAAAATTATTAGAATTACCTAATACTTCAATAAAAATTTCATATGAAACTAATAATCAACGATTACATGCTAAGGCATATATATTTAAAAGAAATAATGGTTTTTCTACTTTCTATATAGGTTCATCAAATTTATCAAAATCTGCTCTAGTATACGGCGACGAATGGAATGTTAAACTAACAGAAAAAAATTCACCACTGATTTTTCAAAACGTTATTTCTGAATTTGAAACATACTGGAATTCATATGAATATAAAATATTAAATAATACTGCTGAAGATAAATTAAAATTGAAGGAAGCATTATCATACAAAACTGAAAATTCAAATTTTTATCAAAATTTGATGACATATAAACCTTATGATTATCAAGAACAAATATTAGAAAAATTAGAAGTTGAAAGAGAAATATATCATAGAGATAGAAATTTAGTTATAGCAGCTACGGGAGTGGGAAAAACAGTACTTGCTGCATTTGACTTTAAAAACTTTTTAGAAAAAAATCCAAATGCTAAATTTTTGTATGTAGTGCATAGGGAAGAAATTCTAAAAAAGAGTTGTGATACTTTTAGACAAATATTAAAAGATGCAAACTTTGGTGAATTATATGTAGGCAATTATAAGCCAAACAATATAAACAGATTGTTTACAACACCATTGGGACTTGAGAATATAATGAAGAAGGTTGATGACAATTATTATGATTATATTGTCGCCGACGAAATTCATCATGGTGCAGCTAAAACTTATGATAATTTTCTTAATTATTTTAAACCAAAGATATTATTAGGATTAACTGCAACTCCAGAAAGAATGGATGGCAAAGATATAACAGAATATTTTTGTAACACTATTGCAGCAGAAATGAGATTGCCAGAAGCAATTAATAATAAATTATTAGTTCCATTTCAATATTATGGAATTACTGATCCAACAGATTTGAGTAATGTAAGATGGTCTTCATTTGGTTATAATAATAGTGATTTAGATGAATTATTCGTTGAGAATGAGGATAGTGCAAATATAAGAGTTAATACAATTATTAATAATTTATTTAAATATATTGATGATTTAGATAAAGTACATGGCTTAGGATTTTGTTCCTCAATTAATCATGCTAAATATATGGCTGACAAATTTAATGAAAATAACATACCATCTATATGTTTGACTGGTAATTCGAATAGTAACTTAAGAAATACTGCAATAAAGGACCTTGAGTCAGGAAAAATTAAATTTGTTTTCACTGTTGATTTATATAATGAAGGCGTTGATATTCCTTGCGTAAATATAGAATTATTATTAAGACCCACTGATTCTTTAACTATATTTTTACAACAATTAGGAAGAGGACTTAGAAAACATAAAGATAAAGATTATTTAATAGTTTTGGATTTTATTGGAGAATGTAATAAACATTTCAATTATGCAGATAAATTTAAAGCCTTAATTGGTATGAAAGATGTTAGTATTAAAGAAGCAATTTCTAATGGATTTCCAATGTTACCAGTTGGATGTTCAATTGCTCTAGAAAGGGTAGCAGAAGAATATATCTTATCTAATATAAAAGCTAATACAAACAATAGACAAGTTATAATTGAGATGATTCAAAAGTTTGAGGAAACAACACACAAAAGATTAAGTTTATATAATTTTGTTCATCATTATAAAATGGATATTAACGATATTTATAAAAAAGATGTGTCTTTTTATAGATTATTGACAGAAGCGGGAATTAGAAATTTTAAAGAAAAAAATATTACAGAAAATGCAATTGTTGGAAGATTAAAAAATTTATTAACAATTAATTCTCCTAAATTTATTAATTACATGAAATCAATACTAAATAATGATGATGTAGTTCATAATGAACTATTAGACAGAATGACTTATTATACCTTATTTAATAAAATACCAAAAAAAGAAGGATTCAATAACATAATAGAAGCATTAAATTTTATTAAAAATTCAGAATGTTTAAATTATGAAATAAATGAAATATGTGATTATTTATATAATTCATTAGAAGTAATGCCAATAAATAACAATTTAAATTTTGAGTGCCCACTTGAAGTCTATGGAATTTATTCACAAGCACAATTGTATTCTGGATTAGGCGTATTTAGTGAAAAATATGCAGGACCAATGTTGCAAGGGGTATGGTATTTAAAAGAACATAACCATGATATTTTCTTAGTAACAATTAATAAAGAATCAAGCCACTTCGGCGAAACAATTGCTTATGAAGATTATGCTATAAATGATGAGTTGTTTCATTGGCAAACACAAAATTCTGTGGCCGATGGTAGTAGTATTTTAAATAGGTACATTAATTCTGATGGAAGAGTAAGTATATTTGTAAGAATAAATAGAAAAGAAAATGGCCAAGCAAGTCCATATATATATTTGGGGGAAGCTGATTATATATCACATAGTGGTTCTAAACCAGTTGGAATTGTATGGAAATTTAAACATAAAATACCGGCAAAATATTTAGATAAAATGACAAAAAATTAAGAAACATACTTAAATAAACAAAAATTATTTTCATTATATTGTCATTTTGATTTACATAATAATGTTCTCTTTTTTGACATTGACTTCTAATATATTTACGATATAATTATTATAATATAGCAATGGTTCTAAGACATGAACTATTAGATGCTAAAATACTATATTCAGTTTATGAGTATAGTATTTTTTGTAAGGAGGAATTGTTATCTAGAATTATATAAACAAAAAGTATGTACCAAGAAATTATAAAAAAATAAATAATTAAGGTACCTAAAAAAGTTGGCTTATGTGTGAAAAGAGGTTCGTAATTATCAATTTTGTTAATCCAAAAGTATGTCATTTGTATAACCATTTGTGTGTCTAACTGCTATTTTTGATACAAAATTTGTTATTTTTAGTTAACCCAATAGTATGACATTTATTTTAATGTATGACAAAGTATTCTTTCATAAACCCTTTAAAATAGGGTTAAACTCCCCACTGGGAAGTTGTTTGTCAGTCATCGTTATCCTGCTAAAAATAAACACACGGAATATTTAGAAAATTAGAGAATTGAAGTCATAAGTTATGTACCCAAATTTATATAAAAACAATAAAAAAATTTATTAAGGAGGAGTGATTTATAAGATGTAGAAGTAATATAAATTTAAGTTTTAGGAATATATTTAAGTATGAAACCAAAAGGGGTAGGTTGGTATGATAATAACTGAAACATTCAAAAATGATGGTAAAGATATATCGACTTTATTACAAGAATATGTATGTTTAATACTTAAATATAAAGGTGAAAATAATAAAATAAATGACACAAATGATGGTAAGAGAGTTATAATGAAATCGACAAACAAGATGCTATGCAAAAGAAAGGAGAATAATGTATAGCACAGTAAAACCACCATCATTTTATAATGTAGGAATATACATAAGATTATCGCAAGAGGATGAGGATAAAGCACATAAAAGAGAGTCTGAAAGCGAGAGTGTATTAAATCAAAGAAGTTTGCTTATGAACTTTTTGAGGGATAATGGATTTGTTTTAACTGATGAGTATGTTGATGATGGATATTCAGGTACTAACTTTGATAGACCAGCATTTAAAAGATTACTTGAAGACATAGAAAAAGGAAAAATAAATTGTGTCATAACTAAAGACTTATCAAGATTAGGTAGAGATTATATCAAATGTGGTTATTATATAGAACAATATTTTCCATTAAAGAAAGTTAGATATATATCTATACTAGATAATGTAGATACTTTCCTAGATTCTGCAAATAATGATATAGCACCTTTTAAAGCTTTATTTAATGATATGACTAGTAAAGATACATCAAAGAAAATAAAATCAATATTAAGAGATAAAAAAATGAAAGGTAAGTTTATAGGTAGTAAACCAAGTTTTGGGTATATGAGAGATCCACTTGATAAAGGACATCTAGTGCCAAATCCAGACACAGCATGGATAGTAAAAAGAATATTTAATGAAGTATCAAGAGGAAATAAAATATCAGATATAATTGAAAGATTAAATAATGAAAATATTCCAACACCAAGTGCATATAAGCAAATAAAAAAATCGAAAAGACAAATAAATGGATTCATCTGGACTTGTAGCACGATTAACAAAATATTAAAAAATAGAATGTATACTGGTGATATGATTCAAAATGTTCAGACAAAATTAAATTATAAATCACAAAAGAGAATATGTCTTTCAAGTGAGTATTGGATAATTGTAGAAAATACCCACGAACCATTAGTAGATAGAGCAGTATTTAATCAAATACAAACAAGTACTAACAGAACTAGAACAGTAAAATTAAATCGTCCACAGAGGCTATTAGAGGGCTTACTTTATTGCAAAGAGTGTGGTAATAAGCTAACGGTTAGTTATAGAGAAAAACGCAATTACTGGTCTATAAATTGCAACAAATATTCTAGAAGTCCAAGACAAAGATTATGTGAACCACACTTTTCAGAGTATGATAGTTTTGAAAAAGTAGTTTTAAATCAAATCAAAAAAACTTGTAAAAAGTATATAGAAAAAGTTGATATTGATAGTTTAGTATCTAATGTGAAAAGTGAGAAGGATAACAAGGAAGATTTGATTATAGAAAAACAAAAACTAGAAAATAATATCAAAGAACTACAACTAAAAATAGATACTTTATATGAAGATAAATATAATGGGATAATCTCAGTAGATACTTATACAAGATTATCTTCTAACACAGAAAATCTAATAAGAACATACAACTCTAGAATAAAAGAATTAGAAAATTCTATTAATGAAGTTCCTAAAAAACATAATGATGAAGAAACAAAACAAAAAATAAAAGAATTAATTAGTATGAAAAAACCTACTAGAGAATTATTATTTATACTAGTAGATAAAGTAATTGTAGATAAAGATAAAAATGTAGAAATAATATATAATTTTAATAAATAAAAGATTAGTTAATACCTGCCTACATTCTACGACTTCGGGGGTGGCGATGGTGCCGAAATAATATATGCACTTCGAAATAGTGATGCACTGTCTAAATTAATTGCAAAAGAACTAGAATCCTCAGGCCAAAATGTAAGAAAATACTATCAAAGAAGACTTCCAAGTAATCCGTCAAAAGATTATTATTATTTACTTAGAGATACCCCAAATAATGAAACTTTAATTGTAGAGTATGGATTTTTAGATAGTACTGGTGATGATGTAAATCTTATAAAAAATAATTGGGAGGATTTAGCTGAAGCAGTTGTTAAGGCTCTTGCAAATTATATTGGTGTTCCTTATTCATTAAATGAAGAAAGTGATTATTATGTAGTTAAGAAAGGCGATTCTTTATGGAGTATAGCTAAAAAATATAACATGACAGTTGATGAACTTAAATCAATTAATAACTTAAAATCAAATTTATTATCAATTGGCCAAAGACTAAAAATAAAAGAGAGTAATGATAATCAAAATATTTATATAGTTAAAAAGGGTGATACCTTATATAAAATTGCTAATATGTATGGAACTACTGTAGATAATTTAAAAGCATTAAATAATTTAAAAAGTAATAATCTAAGTATTGGTCAAAAGTTAATTGTTCCTTCGAAAAATAAAATATATATAGTTCAAAAAGGTGATTCACTGTGGTCTATAGCAAGAAAATATGATACTACAGTTGATAGTATTAAAAGGAATAATAATCTTTCTACAAATGTTTTACAAATAGGTCAAAAGTTAAAAATATGAGTTTAAATAAATTCATATTTTTTTATATTTTTTATATAATATAATTAGCACTAAACATTGACAAGTGCTAATATTTTTAGTATAATAATATACGTAAAAAGGAGGAATGAATTATGTTTAATCAAAATAATGAAGAAAATGAAAACGTTCTTGAAAAATATGGACGTAATATAAATGACGATGTAAAAAATCGTAAAATTGATCCAATTATAGGCCGTGATGAAGAAATAAGAAGTATAACTAGAATACTTTCTAGAAAAACTAAAAATAATCCAGTCTTAATTGGTGAACCTGGTGTAGGTAAGACTGCAATAGTCGAAGGACTTGCTCAAAGAATTGTTAAAGGTGATGTTCCTGAAAGTCTTAAAAATAAAACAATTTGGGAACTTAATATGGCCTCACTTATCGCTGGTGCAAAATATCGTGGTGAATTTGAGGAAAGACTTAAAAAGGTTTTAGATGAAGTTAAGAAAAGTGAAGGCAATTTAATAATGTTTATTGATGAAATTCATTTAATTGTTGGAACAGGCGCAACTGAAGGTGCAATGGATACAGGAAATATTCTAAAACCAATGCTTGCACGTGGAGAGATACATGTTATTGGTGCAACTACCTTAAACGAATATCGTATGTATATTGAAAAAGATGGTGCACTTGAAAGAAGATTTCAAAAAGTAACAGTTTGCGAACCAACAGTCGAGGATACAATAACAATTCTTCGTGGTTTAAAAGAAAGATTTGAAATATATCACGGAGTTACAATTCAGGATAGAGCTTTAGTTAGTGCGGCAACTTTATCAAATAGGTATATTACAGATAGATTTTTACCTGATAAAGCGATAGACCTTGTTGATGAAGCATGTGCTACAATAAGAGTTCAAATGGATAGTGTTCCAACAGCTCTTGATGAAATAACTAGAAAAATATTAACATTACAAGTTGAGAAAGAAGCATTAAAAAAAGAAAAAGATGAACTTTCTGTAAAAAGACTTGAAAAGATTGATGAAGAACTTTATGATTTAAAAGGTAAAGAACAAGAGTTAAATACTAAATGGAAAGAAGAAAAATCTATTAATGAGGATATCAAAAAAGTTAAATCTGATATATCTAAATATACATTTGAACTAGAACAAGCAGAGAATAATTATGATTTAGAAACTGCTGCAAGGATAAAAAACGGAATACTTCCAGAACTTAGAAATAAGCTTGATGAACTTTCTAAAAAAGGTAATGAAGGAATACTTTCAGATACTGTTACAAATGAAGATATAGCAAATGTTATAAGTAAGTGGACAAATATTCCAATATCTAAACTTATGAGTAGTGAAAAAGAAAAGATTCTTAATCTTGAGGATAATTTAAGAAAAAGAGTTAAAGGACAAGATAAGGCTTTAAAACTTGTATCTGATGCAATTATTCGTTCAAGAAGTGGTATCAAAGATCCTAACAGACCAATTGGTTCATTTATGTTTTTAGGTCCAACAGGAGTAGGTAAAACAGAGGTTGCAAGAAGTCTTGCTTATGAACTATTTGATGATGAGCATCATATGGTAAGAATAGATATGAGTGAGTATATGGAAAAATATTCAGTATCTAGACTTATTGGTGCAGCACCAGGTTATGTTGGTTATGAAGAAGGAGGACAACTTACAGAAAAAGTAAGAAGAAATCCATATTCAATTGTACTTTTTGATGAAATAGAAAAAGCACATCCAGATGTACTTAACTTATTATTACAAATTCTTGATGAAGGAAGACTTACTGATTCTAATGGTCGTACTGTAGATTTTAAAAATACTATTATTATAATGACATCAAATGTTGGAAGTGAATATATTATTAATGGTGAAGAGGATAAAGTTACCTCTGAACTTCCAAAATATTTTAAACCGGAATTTTTAAATAGACTTGATGAAATAATAATTTTCAATAAATTATCAAAACCCGATTTAAAAGAAATCCTTGATAAAATTATCGAAGAAATTGAAAAAAGATTAATTGATATTAATGTAAAAATTAATCTTACTGATAATGCCAAAAATTATTTTATTGATAATGGTTATGATGAATATTATGGAGCAAGACCACTTAAAAGACTTGTTAATAATAAACTAGAAACGTTAATTGCTAAAAAACTTATAAATAATGAAATCAAACCTAATACGATAGTTAATGTTGATTATATTAATAATGAATTAAAGGTTAGTTAAACTAGCCTTTTTTTTAATGTATTTCTTTACATACTCCAGGATCTGGTTTATAGAAACAATGGTTTTTATATCTTCCAGATAGGTTTTGAGTATACCAAGTATTTTTACAAGAATCACCTTTTTTCGGAGCATAAAACCATAATGCGTTTGTTGCGGGGTAATAATATTCTCCATCTAAAATTCTTTTTGCTAAATTTTTTTCCATTGTAGTCGCAGCCGCTTCGAATAAAGAACTTGTAGTTCCCACAAATTGATTTTTTTGATAAATTGCATTATAAACACTATTAATATTTTTAAAAGTTAAACAATTTGCTAACACTCTATTTACTACAACATTTCCAACCATTAACATTCCCAGTTCTCCTTCATTTAAGGCTTCCGCACGCATTATTCTAGCAAGTAAATCAAGTTCTTTTGAATTATATGAAACAATCATTATATCACCGCTATAATATATGCATAAAAAAAGAAAATTGTTATTTCTTAAAAAAACTTAACAATTTTCCAACACTAAAAATTATTTTATCACTATTTTTAATAGCAACTGTTTTAAATATTGCTTTTCCTCCAATAGTAAGCGAAGAAATTAAAGCTGCAGTTATTACACTTATTAAAGATATATTAACTTTAGTTATGTTTGCTATTGATATAGCAAGTACAGCACCAAGTCCTCCAGAAACAATACCGCATATATCTCCAACAATATCATTACATATACTAGATATTTTAACATTGTTTTTAATAAGTTTAATTGTTTCTTTAGCACCTTTAATTTTTTTAGCATTCATTGAGTGAAATGTTGATTCTTTACTTGTAAGACTGCTTGCTCCAATCATATCAAAGATTATACCAATCGCTATAACGAGTAATATTATAAGTATCATTACCACTATGCTAGCATGACTTGATAAATAATTTGTTGAGAAACTGAAGATGGTGGATAATATAAAAGTCCATAAAAAAACTTTATATACCCAGTTATTTTTTTTCATATAACCCTCCTATAAAGTTATTAAAAATGTTATGGTTTATTATAAATTAATCTTACGGCTTTGGTCGAGTTGAATTTCTCTATTTTCTCTCCCTTGGTTACCCTTAGGCGATTTCTCTTTAAAGAAAATAATTAGTAGTTGCCTAACTAATGACTCGATTGCCACATAGTCCGCACTTCAATCTTTATAATAAATAACACGCTAGAGGTTTTCCCTGACACATCTAAACTATTCTTATTCGCTTTTGCAGTTAAGATTTCATCAACATTATTATTCGTTAAATCCCTAATAACCACGCACGACATGAATAACTCTTCCTTTTTTGCTTAATTACAGGGGGTTAGTCATATGCCGTTATGATTTCCCTATAATTTTAAATTACATATTCACCCCAACTTGGGCAGAAGCAGCAAATATATAAAGTGCAATTGTATCAATTAATGGATTTTTAGCCCCATCTTCAAATAGTGATTGTGACTAGCATAATGCACCACATAATTATTATATCAAACCTACAAAATTTTGTCTAGTAGGTGTACACTTTAATTATATGCACAATTTTTTTCTTGATTACGGCGTTTAACTATGATATAATGTTTTTGCCGTAGGGGCGTGGTATAATGGTAGCATAGGAGTCTCCAAAACTTTAGATGGGAGTTCGATTCTCTCCGCCCCTGCCAATTAAAAAAATAGATTTAACTATAAATGCTAGTTAAATCTTTTTTAATATATAAAAATTGGTTATAAGAATCTATCCCAGTAATATTTTTCTTCACTTGATAATATATTAAAATATTCTTTAATTTGTGAACTAATTAGTTTAGCTTTTTTATTTATAGGTGTACCATCATTATAATAATCTTTTGCAATACTTCTAGACATTAAGTCAGAAAAAATTACAGCTCTATCCTCTAAATAATTTGTTTTGCTATATGCAGATATAAAATAAGAATTATTTAAATTACTATAATAATAAACATAATTATTACTTGTATCTCCATACGTAAAATCTATTGGATTAACCTCTTTCATTGTATTATTTATATCAATTGGATAACCTTTAATCTTTATATAAATATCTATATAATGCATTATTTCATGATGTAAAGTATTTTCAAATAAAAGTGCAGGTTCTATCATAATTTTAATATTACTATTATCTTTTGCATCAGTAAGACCAGATACATTACCACTTATGTTTTTTACTAAATAAATAGTTAATGGCATTCCATAATCTTTCATTTCTTTAAAAAAATTATTTGGATATTTTTTTAATGCTTTATCTATTTCATTAAGGTACTCATTTATAATATTATCATCATTTAATTTTTCTGAGCCATATCCATTAATAGTATAATTTCCTAGTTCATCTTTATATGCTATTTTAATAGAATATTTATTTTGTATTTGATTTCTTAAGTCATCATTTTTTTCAGCCAAAGTTTTTTCTATAACAGGTTTATTTTCTTCGGGTACAATTATTGTTTCATTATTATTAGTGTTTATTTTACCATTATTACTAGGTTTATTAGTATTGATTTTATCATTTATATTATTATTATTATTAATACTAGAGTTATTATTATTTTCAGTATCAATTATTTCATCATTAATTTTTTCCCAAGTAGCATAAAGTGTAGTGTTTTCCTTTATTATTGAATTATTATAAAAATGGGTATTATTTTTATCAACCCAACCTTTAAAAGTGTATCCCTCAAGGGTTGGTTCTTCTGGAAGAGTTAATTTACTATTTTTGTTTATAATAATATTATCAATTTTACTTCCACCTTTAGTATCAAATGTTACTATTATATTTTCTTTTATTTCCTCTTTAATTTCTTTTTTAGGACATGTATATTTAACTTTTTTCACAACAGTTTTAGTTTTGCCATCATAGCATTTATAAGTGTTTGTAAATAATCCTTTATCTATATAAATAGTATATCCACTATTATAGTATTTTCTAACTTTAATTATGGGACTACCATTAAATGATAGGGCAATAAAATCAATACATATTAAAACTATTATAAAACATAGTATAATAATAATTATTTTATATTTTTTCATTATACCTCCTTTCAAAATAATTTATTTTTAAAAAGTTAAATTATTTATATATAAATCTATAAATGGTTTTAATTTTAATATTGATTTAGAATCTATTAAAAACCCAGCAGATAATTTATGACCTCCACCATCTGGATGAAATGTTTTACCAATTTTATTTAAATCTATACTTTCTTTAACACTTCTTAAGGAAACTCTATTACGATTAAAATTAATTATTATTATAAAATCTATTTCTGGTCTTAATTTACAAATGCTGTTTCCCACTATAGATCTATATTGCTCACAAATTGTTACACCAACTTTATAACCATTATAATCAGTAATACATAAATTTTTATTTATAAATTCAATATATTCTTTTTGTTTTTTTAAATCTGATTTATATAAGTCTTCATATATTTTAGACAGTTTAAAATCATCATTATCATTTAAATTACATATTAAGTTTATATATTCTTCAGGGCCAATTAAAGCGTGCGTAAATGCAAGTAATTTAGCATTATATTCTTCATCACCAAAATCAAAATTGTCTTGTTCTCTAATAGCCTCTACAAAAGTTTTATAAAACTTATTATTAAATTTAGTATCTAAATTTAGTAAATAATTATAAAATAACTGGGTACCGCAAGTAGTTTTACCATTTAAATAAATTATACTATTTACATAATATGGAGAATTTTCTATTATTTCGTGATGATCGAAATGCTTTATCTTATTAGTAATTTCTGGATGCTTGTTTAAATAATTTAATATTGTATTAGATAGTGCAAGATCACATACATATATTATTTCATATTTAGAATAATCTATTGAACTAAAAACCTCTATTAATTCATTTATTTCACATAATATATAATCAATATTACTATAATGTTTTTTAGCAAGTATTAATGAACCCATACCATCAATATCTGCAATATGAGTTATCATAATTATTTTATTATTATTTATATTTTTAATCATAATTTATTCACCCAATTATATTTTAATAAAATTTTTATGATAAGTAAATGATGTTTTTTAGTTTTAAAAATTGAAATGTTATAGTATAATGTACGTAAGGAGGAGTGCGTATGTCTAAAAATGACAAAAAAAGGAAATTGTTAATCGGAGTAATAAGTGGTGCTATATTACTTGTAATTATAATTTTCTTATTATGGTTTTTCAATCGAAAGTTTGATATCACTTTAGATTATAATGATGGAACAAAAACTAAAATTGTTCAAATCAAGTATAATAAGGCCATAAACAAAAAAGATATCGAAAATACAGATGGTTTAAATGCAACTTGGTATGAGGTAGTTGAAAAGAAAGAAAATGAAGAAATTTTAGCAAAAGAGCCTTTTGATTTTAAAACAAAAATTAATAAAAATATAAAATTAAAAGCAATATATGATATTACCTTAGAAAATGAGGATACTAAAAAAATAACTATTTCTTTTGATTCAAAGGGTGGAAGTAAAGTACAATCAATTACCCTTAATAAAGAAGAAAAACTTACTTTACCTAAAAGTCCAACTTTAAATGGTTATACATTCAAAGGATGGACTGATAAAAATGGTAAACCAATTTATAATGGTGCTTTATTAGCGGAAAGTACCACATTATATGCAAATTGGGAAAAAATTAAAGAGTAAGATAAGAAATCAAATAATGTTATCGATAATAAAACTCAACCTGTAACTTATTATTGTGATAGCGAATTTACTTTATCTGATAAAAAATGTATTAAAGTTGATGCTGTAAAAGCAAATGGTAAATGTCCTATTGGTTTTAAAGGTGGAGCATGGAATAGTGAATATTGTTACGATGAAGTAGATCCTTATTATTATTGTGATGATTATGCTAGTTATAATGGTGATGATGCAAAATTAGATGAGGATAATAACATGTGTTATTATAACCTAATTTATACAACAGATAAAGGTTCTTGTGATGTTTCTTCAGGAAGACTTTACTATGATCATGGATGTTATGCTGCAAAAACGCCAGCAGTATTAGGATGTTCTAAAGGTGAACCATTAAATTCTAGTGGTATGTGTGACATAAAAATTAATAAGATTTTTACTTGCCCAAGTGGTTATGAATTAGATAATGCTACAAAATATTGTAGTAAGACTATTACTATTGATGCAAAACAAAAATAGTATAAAGAAGCATATTTAGTTATGCTTTTTTTATATATATAAATATGTTAAAATGTTATTGAGGAACTGATTTAATGAATATAATAAAACCTAAAATTAAATTTACTAAAGATTATATTTTTGAAAATAATATTTATAAAAATGCTTTGTTTACAAAAAATCCAGAAAATAAAGTTATAATCGAAGATATTGATTTTGATAGTTGTATATTTAAGAACATAGATTTTTCACTTATTGAATTAATTAATGTAAATTTTTTAGACTGCATTTTTGAATCTTGTGATTTATCAAATAAAAATTTTAATGAAAAATTAATTGAAAGATGTGAGTTTAATAGTTGCAAATTATTAGGAAGTTCATTTATTAATGATTCATTAAAGGATATTTTAATAAATAATTCTATATTAAAATATGTTAATTTTTCTGGAACTAGTATGAATAAAATAAAAATAACTAATTCAAATATGTCAGAAAGTTATTTTACAGAAACTAAGTTTAAAAATATAGAACTTGATAATAATAATTTTAATAAAACAGAATTTTTACAAACAAAACTATATAATATAGATTTTTCAAATAATGATATTAGTGAAATAGTATTTGATAATTATTCAATATATGGTGCTGTAATAGACCCATTACAAAGTCAGTTTATAGTGGGTAGTTTAGGAGTGAGGTTTAAATAAAATGGATAGAATAGATTATTTAAAAGAAAAAAAATATAAGATGCAAGGACAACTTAATTCATTATATTCAAATAATGGAGATATTGGTCAAATACAAAAGATTAAATCGCAAATAAATGAAATTAATTTTGAAATAAATCGTAAAAAAGTTAATGAAATATCTCAAAATAATCAAATTAATAAAGAAAAAAGAGAAATTTTTAAGGCTATAAGTGCAAATAATTTTAATAATAGAAAATAAATACTTGTAACTAAGACCCATTTTATGCTATAATCTTGCTTGCAAGGAGTGAGATTGATGAAAAAGTTAAAGAAAAATTTACCTGAAGGCGTAAAATATGAATTTGCTAGATATAAAGGTGTAAAAGTAAAATTAGTACCTAACAAAAAGAAAAATAATAAGACAAAATAAAAACCACGAAATTAATCGTGATTTTTTATGTTAGAATTTAATTTCACATGGATTATCTACAAATAACTTAATTATAAGATTTACAAATGTTGGTAGGAAGAATAGTACTGCGACTAAGATTAATCTGGTAAATGCTTTTTTAACAAGTTTATTCATAATTTCTTTGTCACTATCAAGTAAGGCTTTAACAAAATCATATATAGTTATACCAACACAAAGTACAATTCCTAAATATTTCATTATACTAAATATTTTAGTTAGATATTCACCCAATTTACCTTCTATTACTTGATTACAATCTATTTCACCAGCATTCATATTGCCATCACTATCTTTGCTAATAATAAGATCTTTAAGTCCATGGTCATATCCTTTGCTTGGGTCATTGTCTGGATCAGTGGCGGGATTTGAATCTTCTGGAGAATCACTTGTTACCTTTGGACAATCATCATATGATTTAATACTTCCTTTATCGTAACTTCTATTAGGTAGATATATAAATGTTGAATCTCCTCCAACTTCACACGAAAGTTTCCCACTCTTTATATCTGGTGATGTTATGGTTTTTTCACCATATTTAAATGTTATATTACCATCTTTATCTGATGAAAATTGAACTTTACAAATTTTTTCATTATCTTGATTTTCATTTATTTTAAATTCTTGTTTTGCACATTCAATTTCTCCAGAATCATTAGTATATTTTGTTAAACCATATATTTCATATGTTCCAGTACTTGTATATTTACATTGTGCGTTATTAATTAAAGATTTATAATCTAGACCTTCTGCCATTGAAATGTTTAGTTTTACTTTTTTGCTATTACATGTAAAACTTGATTCGCTTTTGTCTAATTTTTGTGCATCACGATCCATGGGCGTATAAGTAACTTGTGCACTTCCATCAGGTTCAACTTCAAATTTAACCAAACAACCAGTGTCCTGATTATCTTCAACGATACCTTCACGTAGTTCAAAAATCTTTTTTGTAGTGGTTGAACCATTACCGTTTTCAGTTTTGTATATACTACATTCATTATCAGCTTTAACACTTGTTGTGATACTTAACATAAATAGAAAAATTAAAGTTATCAAAAAATTAAATCTTTTTTTCATAATACACCAACCTTTTATAAATCTATTTTATCAAAAAAATATAGAAAAATAAAGAAATAAACTTCATTTTATTGTAAAAGTATTAACTTTATTATATAATTTAAACGGTGATTTGTATGTTATTAAAAACTTATATATTTGCTAGAGATGGTTTAGAGGCCTTTTCTTGCACAAATGAAAATGTAGTTAAAGTATTAAAATTTATAGCAATTTTATTTAATATAGCAAAAATACTTGTTCCAATTATATTAATTATTACTGGAGTTATTTCAATTGCAAAAGCAGTTGTTTCTGATGAAAGAGATTTTTCTAAAGAAATTACTTCTTTAGTAATTAAATTATTTGTTGGTTTATTTGTGTTTTTACTTCCAACAATATTACTTGCTTTTATTGATTTAATAGATGGTTCTGAAGATGTACGAAGTGATTTTGCAAAATGTAGTGAGTGTATTTTAGATTATAGTAGATGTCCAGGAGTATCATCAAATAAAAAGAATAATAATGATTCTAAAAAAAATAATGGAAAAAAAAATGATAATAGTACTACAACTATTAATCCTTAAATGATTGTAAAAAAGAAAAAAATATATTATACTATTTTTATAGTATTAGAATAGGAGTAATTATGATATTAACTATTTTAGATGATGTTGCTGAAACATTTTGGAAAATTATTATATCCCTTGTGGGAAGTATTTTTAAACTTGTAAATAGTGCTTACAGGATTTTTTTGGCTTTAGCAGAAGCTGATATTTTTAAAAATGCAGAATTTGATATAATAACTAGAAATATGTATGAAATACTAAGTATAGTAATGCTTTTTGCATTAGCATATGGAATTTTAGTTAAAATTGTTGATCCCGAAAATTCTAAAAGTGGTGTTGATGGTAAAAAGATTCTACAAAAACTTGTAATGGCAATTGTTTTACTAGCTTTAATTCCTTCAATTTTTTCTTTTATGTTTGGCCTTCAAGAGGCTATACTTGAATCTAATGTATTAAATAGTATATTTACAGGGTCAAGTAATGTTGGCGCTCAGAATATTCAAAATGCTGGAAATGTAATGGCAGTTAACTCTTTCAAACCATTTTTTACTCCAAATGTAAATAATGATACTAATCCCGAGGATGCAAGGGGTATTATTAAGAATCATACTGAGTATGGAGTAACTTTAGATAATGAAGAATCTTATGGCTGCAAATATGAAGAATGTACTTTAGCAGAAGTTGATTTATTTGCTGTGAAAACTGGCGATTTTGGCTTTTATCAAGCCTTTGCCGCAAATATTAATGAAGGTGAAGTAGATTTTCAATGGCTTATTGCTTTAGTTGTTGGTGGATTCTTAGTTTATGCTATGATATCATTTTGTTTTGATATGGCACTTCGTGTTTGTAAACTTGCTTTTTTTGAAATAATAGCCCCAATCGCAATTTTTTGTAATGTTATACCTAAAATGGAAGATGTATTTAAAAAATGGCTTTCTAATACAACTAAAACTTTTATAAGTGTTTTTACTAGAATTATTGTTATGAATTTTGGCGTTTATCTTATATCTATAATTGTAAAAAATGTTGATTTAGGTTTAGATAATGCTGGTAATTGGTTTTTAAATTTAATTGCTAAATGTTTCTTAATTTTGGGAATTGTTATGTTTATGAGACAAGCACCTAAACTTTTATCTGATTTATTTGGCTTTGGTGACGGTGATATGAAACTTGGTATTAAGGATAAACTTAAATCAAGTGGAGCCTTTGCTGCGGGAGCCGCTATTGGAGCAGGTACAACAGGACTTGTTAGAAATACAGTTCACGGTGTACAGAATGTTAGAAATGCAAAGGGCTTTAAAGATAAAAGCAAGGCAATTTTAAAACTCGGTGGTAGTGCAGTTGCTGGAACAGCTTCTGGTTTTACAAAAGGTGCTTGGTATGCTAAAGGTGCTGGTAGTGGAAAAGATATGAAAAATGCTGCATCACAAGCTGCTAATAAGACTGTCGAGAATAGAATGAAAAGAGAAGCATATAAAGCAGCACATCCAGGATTTATGGGAGCTACTAGGGGGCATTTAGAAGACGCAGGAGATTCAGCATTAAAATGGGCAGGATTTAATAATATTGAAGCATTACAAAAGGCTAATGCAGAAATGAGCAAAGTTTCATCAAAGAAAAAAGCTATGGCTGATGCTGCTGAAAGTTTAATAGTTGGAGAAGCAAATAAAAATAAATCTAAAGATTTTGGTATCGACCCATCTGTTCAATTTGATGGTGGTGCTGATCTTCTTGCACAACAATATAATGGACAATTTAATACATCTACTGTAAGAATTATTAGACAAAAACTTGATGAAGCTAAAGCTACTGGTAGTTCAAAGGATAACTATGGTGTTGATGTATCAGCTGCCGAATGGGAAAATTTATACGGGTCTTATTTGAATAGTTTTAAAGAAGCAGTTCAAAATCAAGCGTTACTAAGTAAAAATAATTGGGATGCTATTTCTAATTCAGCTGTTAAAGCAGATTTATCAGAAGTTAGAAATGCGGCAAATGACTTTAGAAATGAACTTGGAAGACACTTAAACGAATCATTTGTGGTTAAATCCAATGATTTATCTACTGGCCCTAAGATTAGTGCCGAAACTTTAGAAGAAGATATTAAAATTAATGCTGGTGCCTTTAAAGAGATTGGAGATCAAATAAAAATTGCACAGTCAGAGAATTATGCTCAAATAAGTAAGATTCAACAAAAAGAGCAAGAAAAGAATGGTAAATAATATAAAAGGAGGAAATACTAGTGAGAAATCAATATTTAGTACCTGCCAATAGTAAAAAGTCACAATTAATATTTGGCTTCTTTACTTGGCCAGATTTAATACTTTGTTTAATTGGTGCGGCAATTACAATAGCATTATTAATTATCTTAAAAAATCCTTCAACAGTTGAATTAATAATTGCTATAATACCTGTGCTTATTGCTGCAGGACTTGTAATGCCGGTAAGAAACTATCATAATGTTATGCAACTACTTAATAATATGCTAGATTTTTATACTAATACAAGAAAATACTATTGGAAAGGTTGGTGTGTAAAAGATGACACAGATGAATAGTAATAGTGCTCCAAGTGGAGTAAAATATGCTGAAGATTGGCTTCCTATTAAGTCAATCAATAATGGAATGATTTTAACTGAGGATGGTTATTATGTAACTGGAGTTAAGGTTAGTCCAAAAAATATATTTATATTAGATGAACAAAGTCAAAATGCTACATTATTTAATTTATCAACATTTTATAATACTTTAGATTTTGATTTTTGGCTTCTTGTATCAGATAGACCTGTTGATATAAGTTTATATCTTAATGAATTACAAGTAGAGTATAATAAAAATCCTAATAGTGCTATTAGAAAACTTATTATGCAAGATATTAATAAGGCAAATCTATTTATGAGTAGAGATTATAATGTAGTTGATACAGAATATACATTTTTATTTAAAGAAAAGAAGATGGAATTAGTTCAAAAAAAATTACATACTTTAATAAGTGGTCTTAGTAATGCAGGACTTAATTCTACACAAACTAGTAATGCTGATTTAAGAATGCTTCTTGATAATTATTTAAATGATGGTATATCTACTAATTTTAGGGCGGTGATGTAATATGAGTAAACTTAAAAGCGAAGTAGCACCTAAAGGTATTAATTTTAGACCAGCTACAGAATTTATGCTTGGAGATAAATATTATACAATTATGACAGTTGTCGGTTATCCAAGAAGTATATTCCCAGGTTATTTATCAGATATTACAAATATTCCCGGAGTTAGACTTGCTATAAAACATATTCCTATTTCATTTGAAATTTTAAAAAAGATGTTAAATAAAGAAATAGCGGATTTAAAAATTAGATATCAGCAAGAAAAAGATCAAACAACTCAAGAAAGAATTAGACAAGATTATGAATCATTGGAACAATTTATTTCTATGCTTGCTTCATCACAAGCTAGAATATTTGATTTTCAAATGCATTTAATGGTTTCAGCAGATTCTAAAGATGCCTTAGAACTTACTAAAATTCAAGTTAGAAATTATATTGATGCACTTGGTATGAGAGCAGTATCTTTAATGTTTGAACAAGAAAAAGCATTAAAAAGTATGATACCAATATTCCCAGAACAAGATATTGAAAAAAGAATTGGTATTCCACTTCCTTCAGTTACAATTGCGGGAATGTATCCTTTTGTATTTGATTCTGTAAAGGACCCTGGTGCAGGAACACTTCTTGGAATGGATAGATCTGGTGGTGTAATTTTATATAACCAATTTTTATTTCAAATAAAAAAAGAAAATAATCGTAATAATGCAAATATTATAATCCTTGGTACATCTGGTTCAGGAAAAAGTACAGCTGCTAAATTACTTCTTAGAACTCATTTAAGAAATGGTTTAAAATGTGTTTGTATTGACCCTGAGGGTGAACTTGGAGAAATGGTTAATATGATGAAAGGCGATTTCCTAGATCTTGGTAAAGGTGGAGATTTTGGTATGATTAATCCACTTGAAATTGTTGTGGATGTTGATGAAACCGAAATAGAACAGGGACTTGGCTATACTGTTCTTACAAGAACTCTACAACAACTAAAAGCCTTTATGAAATATTATAACCCTTCAATTGAAGAGGATGTATTAACATTATTTAGTGAGATAGTTCAGGATACTTATAAAAGATATAAGATAGATTATGAAACTGATTTTACTAAACTTACAAGTGCAGATTTTCCTACATTTGATGATGTATATGCCACTATAAAAGGAAGACTTTTATCAATGACAGATGCAACAAGAGAAAGAGATGTAATGGAAAGACTTGAACTTAAAATAAGACCTTTAATTAAGGAATTAAGATATTATTTTACAGGTCATACAACACTTCAAATTAATAGTGACTTTATTGTTTTTAATATAAAGGAAATTATGAATAGTGATGAAAATATTAAAAATGCTCTATTCTTTAACATATTAAAATATGCATGGGGACTTTGTCTTGATAAAGATATAAATACTGTAATGATGGTTGATGAAGCACACGTACTTTTATCTAACCACAATGAACTTGGTGCAGAATTCTTATCTCAAATTCAAAGAAGAGCAAGAAAATATAATACAGGAACTATTGTAATTACACAACAACCAACCGATTTTGCAGCTCCAAATTTAATAATGCATGGTAAAGCAATATTTGATAATGCATCAAGTTATTTAATAATGAATTTAAGAAAACAAGCCGTTGATGATCTTTCTAAGTTAATCGATTTAAATGAAACTGAAATGGAAAGAATAAAATACTATAACCAAGGTGAAGGACTTCTTATATGTGGTAATAGACGTATGAATATGACTGTCATTGCTACTCAAGAAGAACTTGATTCATTTGGTTCTGGTGGTGGATATTAAAAGCCTTTACATAGGCTTTTTTTAATGGTATCATAGTTTTCATGAAAACTATTTTATTGTGGGAAATATTAAATAAAAATACTAGTTTAAGAAAGTCTTTAGGTTCTTTCATAAAGGTTCTTTATGATGTAGAAAAAAGTATTCCATTTAATCTTAGATATAATTTTTATAACAATTTATCAACATTAAAAATTGAGTTAAATTTAGATAAAACTAAAATATTAAAGAACTTTTATTCATTCGGAATATATGATGCTAAAGAAAATAAAATAATTATAGATTCTTATGCAATAAAAAAATTTCTTAAAAAAAATAATATTAATGTTATTTATTTTAATAAATATATAAACTTATTTTTATATCATGAATTAATGCATATGGCCAGTTCAAAAAAAGATGGTAATATTTATTATTCTGGTTTTGATAAATACCCTGTTAATATAACTGAACTTTATAGTAGGTCTTTAACTGAAGGTTATACTGAATATTTAGCCTGTAGTTATTATAATATTAATAATAATTTTTATTATATAGATATGAAGATTACTAATATGTTAATGTGTATACTAGGTAATGATGTAATTGCATATTCTTATTATAATACTTTAGGTGTAGCTTTATTAATTCAAAAACTTAAGGAAATTTGTCCTAATGAAGATATTAATAAATTATTTAAAAATATAAACTATAGATATTCTGAAAGATTTAATGAAGATAATGTTTATTTTATTCCTTTAATTCAAAACATACTTGTAAATATATTTATTGTAAAGATAAATAATGATAGTATAAATAGTATAACTTATGAAGAGTTAATGCCCTTTATTAACTTTTTTAAAGAATCATTAATAACATATAATGGTTTAAAAAATAATTATCCATATTTTAGAAATCTCCCAAATTTAAATGAAAGTTTAATAAAGTTTAATATGTTTTATGAAAATATCGTAAATAGAATAAATATGCATAGATAAATTGTTGTAGAAACAGCTGTTTTTATGTTATAATTCTTATATTGATAGGTGGTGATTTTCTTGGATAATAATGAAGACTTAAATCAAGTTAATGAAGAAGAAACATTATATGATGAAATGAATATTCCTGAACAGATGCCTATAGAAAACTATAATGAAGATGGTGCCTACCAAGCTAAAAGTAATAAAGAAATTCAAAAAGAAAGAAATATTGAAACTAATAAAAAAGTAAGTAAGATGGCTACTGAGGCTGCCGCTAATTATTTTGGTGGTCCAACGGCAGGTAAAGTAGTTAATAAACTTAATAATACTAAATTGGGTGATAAGTTAAATGAATCTGTTGGTAAGAAAATGCATAATATAACTAAAAGATCTTTTGCAGGAAGAAATATTCAAAAAACGGTTAATAAACTTGATGATGATGGTATTTTAGATAAAGGACAAGCTGCTATGAATGCTTTATCTGGTTCAGGAGCTGGAAAAGGTCCTGTTAAACCAAACGCTAACACGAATCCAAACACTAATATTAGTAATAATAAACAAAAAATGAATTTTACAATGAATCCTAAAAAGTCCTCAATTGATATGAGTAAAGATAAAAAAAATCAGTTAGTAAGAAAAAAAATTTTTCAATTTATTATTAAACACCCTTGGATATTAGGCATTATTTTAATACTATTTTTACTTATGATAATAATGCTAGTTATTTTAGGCGGCGGTGGAGCCGTTAGTGAAGATGGAAATTATGGCGGTATAGCTTTTAATGGTAGTTGTTCTGAAATGCCAATTTATGGAACTACACTTAGTAGAAGCGAATATATTGAAAAGATACACGCATATTTTAATAAAAATGATCAATGGGAATCAAAAATATATGATAACGCGGGTAATATATATGACATTGCAAAAAAGAATGGAATAAATCCTGAGTTAGTAGTTGCTAGAGCTGTTTTAGAAAGAGGTTATAGTGATTACATTACAAATAATTATTGGGGTATTGGCGTGTACAACGGTCAACCTTCTGGAAGTGTATTTGCCTCGTTTTCTGAAGGCGTACTTGCTTTTGTAAATATCGTAAAACAGTATTCAGAAGCATATGAAATGATGTTGAGTTATGCTTATATTGGAACTTATTGGGCTGCAGATGATTCCAATACTGGGGTAAATTGTAGTACTGGTTATGGTGGATGTTATTATCTTCCACACATGAAAGAATATTATGATAATGAAAGTGATTATAAAAAAGCAGAATCAATTTGTAGTAAAACAACCTGCTCACTTAAAAAAGATTCAAACGGCAAATGTGATGTAATTGATGCAAGTAAATGTGTTAAGACCAGATCTGTTGGTGATGATAAAACTGATCAAATTGCATATGCTAAATATCAAGTGGGTAAAATGGCTGAAAAAAGAAAACTAATTTTTGGGTTGGATCCAATAGATTGCTCTTCTTATATAGATGAGGAAGGAAATGTAGTAAATATAGAGAATGTTAATGATATAAGGGAACTTGGTCAAATAATAGTCAATCAAGCTATTAATACATTTGATCATTACAAATATACTCTAGATATACAACTTCGTGATATGCCTGGCTATGTTGATTGTGCATCATTGGTAGATAGATCCTATAAATTAGTTGGTATAGACTATCTTAAACATACTATTCCCGGTAAATCGGGCACAACTTGGTCTGAAGAACAATGGTGTAAAGAAAATGGAGTTTTATTTACTAATTTAGACCCATCTAATCTATTGCCAGGAGATTTATTATTTACTGCACATGGTTCAGAAGGATATCCAACTCATGTAGCATTGTATACTGGTAATAATAAAACTTTTGAAGCTACTTGGGCTCATTCAAATAGTGAAGAAGATGTTCGTGTTATTCAGTATGGTGATCTTAGGTCATATTTTGTATCAGCATGTAGACCACTAACGGTGTATTTTAAAAATAAGTAATGGAGGAAATAAATGAATAAAACAAATTCTTTTACTAAAATTATTATTATTTTATTTGTAATTATATTTATTGCGGTGTCTTTATATGCATTGTTTAATCGTAATATGGATGATGGTAATAATGGAATAATTAATAATACTTTGAATAATAATTCAAGCATAAATAATACAATTAAAAATAATAATGATAATTATGGTTATGTAATAATTAATGATTACTGTTTTATAGTAAATAAAAATAAGAATAAATATAATGAATGCAGTCTAAGTAGAGTAGATTCACAAAAGTTTATAGTATATTCTAATGATAATTATCTTGGTAAATTATATTTAAAAAGAGGAGTTGTTTGGAATTTATTTGATGATAATCATGAATATGTAAAATATAATGGATTTTTGATGGCTTGTTCTGATAATATCGTAATTCACCCTATTAACATTTCTATTTTAAATTTTAATTTAGATAATATAAATGTTTCAAGTAAATATAAAAATTTGTATGTAAATAATGGAGATTTTGAACATTATTATTATATTAATGGTTATGGTAATTTAACAATTATGTACTATAAAGAAAATGGAACGACATACAAGACCGCTTTATATTCTAATAATAATGAATTATTTGAAGTATTTAAAATCAATGTAGAGGAAGATAAAAATAAAACAAGCTATTCTTTATATAATGCATATATATATGATAATCAGTTGTATCTTTCATTCTATAATTATAGCGAATTAAATGATAAAAATAATTTAACTATTTATAAGTTTGATGGCAACAAATTTACAAAAGTTATTTAAAAAATGTACATTATGTTGTATAATAAATTCATTGAAAAGGAGAAAAAATGAAATTTAAAGTTACCAAAAAAGATTTTATGTTATTTTGTATTTATTGTGGAATACTTTTATATTTTTGTGCTATTGCAGTACTAAATTTTTCTTCATTTTCGACCGATGGAACATTTTATGGCTTACTTCCGTTTAAAGCATTTACACCTCAATATATTGGATTTACTTTAGGACTTTTTGTAGCCGCATTAATTTTAATATTTACTAGCGTATCTTCAAAAATATTTAGTAAAGATAAAGGAGAGGGATTTGGATTATTTTTTTCTGAAAAAGGTAGTGATGGTTATTCTAAGTGGGCATCAGATAAAGATATTAAAACAGATAAAAATATTGTAAAAGTTAGAACAATTGATGATCATATTGAAGCAGCTGGTGTAGCACTTGTAAATAATGGAAAAGAAATGTGGGTTGATAATGGGGAGTATCATAATTTAATAATTGGTTCTACTGGCTCTGGTAAAACAGAATGTGTAGTTAAACCACTTGTTAATTTACTTTCTAAAAAAGGTGAAAGTATGGTTATTACTGACCCTAAAGGTGAAATTTATCAATATTGTGGCGAATATTTAAAAAAACAAGGTTATAATATTGTAATATTAAATTTCCGTGATCCAGAAAAAGGAAACTCTTGGAATCCACTTGCACTGCCATATATGTACTATAAACAAGGTAATCAAGATAAAGCTACAGAACTTTTAGAGGACGTATCACTTAATATTTTATATGATAAAAGTGAAGGTGGAGATTCAGCATTCTGGCAAAAGAGTGCTGCCGATTATTTTTCAGGTTTAACTATGGGTCTATTTATGGATGCCAAAGAAAAAGAGGTCAATTTAAATAGTATTAACTTTATGTCTACAGTAGGCGAGGAACGTCGTGGTACAAAAACATATATTCAAGAATATTTTAATTTAAAAGGTGAAGCAAGTCCTGCATATATATTTGCTTCGAATACTATAAATGCACCAAATGATACAAAAGGTGGTATCCTTTCAACTTTTAGACAAAAAATAAGATTATTCTCAACAAAAGAGAATTTAAGTGAAATGCTTTCTTATTCAGATTTTGATATGAGAGATATTGGTAATAAAAAGACTGCGGTATTTATGATAATTCACGATGAAAAGAAAACATATCATGGACTTATGACAATATTTATTAAACAGTGTTATGAAACTTTAATAGATTGTGCTCAAGCAAATGGTGGTAAACTTACTTATCGTACAAATTTTATTCTTGATGAGTTTGCAAATATGCCTCCGCTTAAGGATGTTGATTCAATGGTTACTGCTGCAAGAAGTAGAGCAATTAGATTTTCATTTATCATTCAAAATTTTGCTCAACTAAATGATGTTTATGGTGAGGAAGTTGCACAAGTTATTAAGGGAAACTGTGGTAATTTGATTTATTTAATATCTACAGAACTTAAAGCTCTCGAAGAAATTAGTAAAATGTGTGGAGAAGTTAAATCGAAAGAAAAAGATAAAACTGCCTCAACACCACTTGTAACAGTATCTGATTTACAAAAATTAAAATTATTTCAAGCAATAATTATTAGATGGCGTAAAAATCCATTTAAAACTGATTTAGCACCAGATTTTAAAATTGATTGGGGTATTGAAAGAAAAGATGCAGTACTTCCGACAAGAGAGAAAACTCAAATAGAGTTATTTGATGTTAAGAAGTTTGTTTCAGAAAAGAAAAAAGAAGAAGCAATGAATAATCCTGGAATGATGGGTGGTATGGATAATCCATTTATGGGTGGAAGTGGATTTAATCCATTTATGGGAGCTAATCCATTTATGGGTCCTAGACCTAATTCGAGTCCAATGACATCTAATCAAGCACCAGCTCCTAATCCATTTATGGGTGGTGGAGAAGTAACCTCTAAAGATATTGATGATATGGTAAAAGAAATTGAAAAGAAACTTCAAGCACTTGATGAAGAAGAAAAGAAAGAAAATAAACTTAAAAAACAATCTGAAAATATTATTGAAGATAAACCAGTTATTAAACCAATTGTTGAAAAAAAGCCATCTGAAGATATTGACGAAATTATTAAAAAACTTGAGAAAACTGAAGTTCCTGAAAATAATGATGAATCAGATGGATTTACTCAAGAAATTAATCTTAAGGATGAGCCTAATACGATGTTAAATGTTGATAAAGATAGTGAGATAATTAATAATTCAGTATCTGATGACGATGACTATTTGGATGATTTCTTTGATGATTAGTGACAAATAAAATAAAATCTCATATATTATTATGAGGTTTTTTATGAAAGTCATTGAATATGAAAATTACGAAAGCTATTTAGGAAAGCTCATTGATGTTCAACATCCTCTTGATTATGAAGAGTTTCATGATCCAAGAAGTAAAAATATATATGCTGATAAGCTATTATTAAATCCAGGGTTATATCTAAAAAAAAATGAAACATACTATATAATGTGTAGAAAAGGTACATTAAGTAGAAAGGTTGTAAGAATGTTAACATTTTATGGCTATGATGTTGTTCTTGTAAAAAACTTTTAAACATACTATAATTTTATTAGGAGTATTATATGATTGAAAATATATCAGATTTTTTAGAGACATTTCTATTATCTTTGGGAGTATTTGCTCCAATTTTAGCATGCTTTTTAATAGTAATTGAATCAATTTTACCAGTACTTCCATTATGTGTATTTATTACAATAAATTTTTATTTTTTTGGTAAGTTTGTAGGGTTTTTATTATCTTGGATATTTACCTGTATAGGGTGTTATTTATCTTATGTATTAGTAAAAAAAGGAGTTAAAACTATTGCTTTAGATACTGCTCAAAAGTCAGGTTTATTACAAAAAACAATTAAAATAATAAAAAATATGGATATAACCAATTTAATTTTAGTTATTGCTATTCCTTTTACACCAGCTTTTTTAATAAATATTGCTGCAGCTATAGCAAATATTGATAAGAAAAAATTTATTATTAGCATATTAATTGGTAAAATTTTTATGGTATATTTTTGGGGATTTATAGGTGTTAGTTTAATTGAAAGTTTAAAAAATCCTTTAATAATTATTAGAGTTATTATTTTATTAATATTTGCCTATATATTAAGTATAATTGCAAAAAAAATACTAAAAATTAATTAGTATTTTTTTATTTATGTACAAGTACTCTAGTGTTAGCCTCAACACTTTCAAATAATGTTTTAGCAGCATCATTTTGCATATTTATACATCCATGGCTACCATTTGTCTTATATATATCTCCACCAAAATCGTAGCGCCAATATGCATCATGAAATCCTATGCCACCATCAAATGGTACCCAGTAATCTACATGTAGTTTATAACCAGGACCTATTAAATATGTATCTGCTTGCTTATAATAAATATAGAAATAACCAAGTCTTGTATCATATTTATTTTCAAATCCAGTAGTTACACTTGTGGTCATAATTAATTCATTATTTTTATATAAATTAACTGTTTGACTTGATATATCAACCTCAACAAAGGTATCAGGAATTAATTCAATATCTTCTTTATTGAAAAAAGCATATACATTATTTTCAAGCATTCCCCCATAAAATGTATCAGTTTCCCAATCAATTGCAACTTTTTGATATGCCTCAATATCTGCGTAATATGTTCCATCAATATGGTTATAATTTGTATCATTTTTTACATAACCATATCTTATTATTAAAGGCTCTTTTTCTTTTACTTCTTGAGTAATTTCTTCCTTATTTGTTTCTGATTCAATTTCTTGGACTTTTACTTCTTCGGGAATACCCAATCTTTCTCTCATCTCTTTCATTGAAATTAATTCACAATCAATTCTTCTTGTGGGAATATTAATTTGATTATTATCTTTAATATTTTCTACATTAATATTCTTTGCTATAGTGGTGGTTTCTGCCCAATTATCAATATCTCTTTTAATTTTTTTTGCACATTCATATGTGTTTATAACCGCTGCGATTAACACTGCAAATGCTATAATTTTATCTTTTGTTTTCATATCTTTATATTACTAAAACTTGATATAAAAGTCAATTTATAATTTACAAATAAAATATCACGTGATACAATTTATAATGAAAGGAAGTAAAAAATGCCAAGAAATGTTGTAATATCTAAAGAAAATATTTTAAATGCTGGTTTTGATATAACTAGAAAATATGGTATAACTAAGGTTAGTAATAGAGAACTTGCTAAATATTTAAATTGTTCAATAAGACCTATATATTACCAATTTAAAAATTCAGATGAACTTTTTAATGAATTATGTAAGAAAATTCATGATTATTTTTATTCATATATCTTGAATAATTTAAATGATAAGATTCCTAAATATAAACAAGTAGGATTAAATTATATTAAATTTGCCAGGGAAGAAAAAAATTTTTATCAAGTATTATTCTTAAATAAAAATTGTGATTTAAATACTTTTAATCAAGATACAGATGCTAGTTTTAATATAGTTAAGGGATTTATTAAAACAAGTACAAATTTATCTTTGGAAGATATAAATGATTTTCATTTTAAGATGTGGACATTTTGTCATGGTCTTGCAACGCTTCTTGCAAATGATAAAATTAATTTAACAGATGAACAAATAAACATACTTATTTCACAAGAGTTTCAAGCACTTATGCTTCTTCGAGATAATCCAAATAACAAATATATTTTTAGGGAGGAAAATTGATGGAAAATATAATTGAGGTAAAAAATTTAACTAAATCATATAAAAATAAAATCGCAGTTGATAATTTAACATTTAATGTTAAAAAAGGGGAAATTCTTGGACTTTTAGGTCCAAATGGAAGTGGAAAAACAACAACAATAAATTCTATATTGTCACTATTAAATTTTGATAAAGGTTTAATAAAAATATATGGTAAAGAAATGAATACTGATGCTTATGATATTAAAGAAAAAATTGGTGTTATTTTTCAAGAAGTCGCAGTATTCGAAGAACTTACTGTTTATGATAATATTGATTATTTCTGTGGACTTTATATAACTGATAAAGAAAAAAGAAAAAAATATATTAATGATGCTATTAAGTTAACTGGTCTTGATAATTTTAAAAAGTACTTTCCAAAACAGTTATCCGGAGGACTACTTCGAAGGCTTAATATTGCTTGTGGCATTGCTCATAAACCTAGTATAATATTTCTTGATGAACCAACTGTTGCCGTTGATCCCCAAAGTCGAAATAATATATTATCAGGTATAAAAAAATTATCTAATCATGGAGCAACAATTATATATACAACTCATTATATGGAAGAAGCAGAAAGTATTTGTGATAGAATTATAATTCTTGATAATGGTAAAATCATAGCAAGTGGCACAACTGATGAACTAAAAAAACTATCTAATATCGAAGAAAAAATAACTGTAGAATTAAATCGTATTTCTAATAATGATATAGATAAACTATCAAAATTTAAACAAATTAGAAACATTTCATATAAAGATAATTTACTTATAATTACTTATTCAAAAGGTACTGATAATCTGGGTAAATTAACAAGCTTTTTAAAAGAAAATAGCATTTCATATAATAAAATATATTCTGAAAGACCTAGTTTAAATGATGTGTTTTTGGAACTTACTGGAAAGGATTTAAGAGACTAATGTTTGTACATAACTTTAAATATAGTTTAAAAATATTATTTAAAAATAAAGGATTACTTTTTTGGACATTTATATTTCCAATAATTTTAGGAACGCTTTTTAATTTAGCTTTTTCAAATATAGAAAAAACAGAAACCTTTAATAAAATTGATGTTGCTATTACTCCAAATAATAATAGTTATATCATAAGTGCATTTAAAGTTTTACAAAAAGAGAATGTTATTAAAATTCAAAGTAGTAATTTAGAAAACTCTAAAAAATTACTTGAAAATAAAAAAGTTATAGGTTATATTGATAACAATATTTTATATGTTAACTCTAATGGAGGGAAAGAAACTATTTTAAAAAGCATTATGGATGATATCTTAATAAATAAGGATATTTATGAAGAGTATTTACTTAATGGTAAGTTACCTGATACTTTTTCAACTAATTATAAAATAACAAATGTTACTAGAAAAAATATTAGTTATACTATGATTGAATATTACACACTTATTGCTATGGCAGCCTTTTATGGTGCCGCAATTGCTCTTACAATGATTAATTATTTACTACCTAATATTTCTACTTCGGGGAAAAGAATTAATATAAGCCCTGCCAAAAGAGGTACTTTATTATTAAGTAGTTTTTGTGCAAGTATCGTAGTTCAAATAATTGGAATGTTTATATTATTTTTATATACAATTTTTGTTTTAAAAGTTGATTATGGAGATAACTTATTATATGTTTTTATTCTTACTTTTTTTGGATTACTTGCAAGTCTATCACTTGGTACTTTTCTTGCAAGCACTATTAAAACAAATAGTAATAATAAATTTGGCATTTTAATTGCAATTACTATGACACTTTCATTTTTTTCAGGAATGACTGGAATAACTATGAAATATGTAACTGATAAAAATATGCCAATAATAAATTATTTAAATCCCTGTAATATGATTGTTGATGGTCTTTATTCTTTATACTATTATGGAGTTAATAATCGTTATTATTTTAATATATTAAGTCTTATTATTTTTACAATAATAATGTTACTTATATCTTCGAGTTCCTTAAGGAGGCAAAAGTATGACAATATTTAAAACTTACTGGAAAATTGTTAAGAAAAATATTGGAATTATTATTTTATACACAGTAATGTTACTTGTATTTGGAACAATGAATTTAAAAGCAAATAAAAATAGTTTTGAATTTATAAGTTCAAAACCAGATATTATAATAGTTAATAACTCAAGTGGAATAATAACTGATAATTTAATATCATATTTAAAAACAAATGCTAATGTAAAAAATATTACTGATGAAAATGATATAGATGATGCTGTTTTTTTTAGAGATGCAAATTATGTAATTTATATTCCAAAAGAATTTGAAAATAAAATAGAAAATGGAAAAGAATTTAATATTGATATAAAAACCAATAATTCTTATGATTCATATATTGCAAGTGAACTTGTAAATAAATACTTAGATGTTTTTTCAAAATATATGAATTTATATAATGATAAAATACTAGCCATTCAAAAATTAGATAATACTTTAAATAAAAAAACGAGTGTTGTAATTGAAAATAAAACAAATTTAAATAGTAAGACTTCTTTGTTTTATAATTTTTCAAGTTATTCAATAATGGCTATTGTAATTTATATAATATGTTTAGTTTTATCAAGTTTTAATGATGAAAAAATTAGTAAAAGAACAAGCGTAAGTGGTATGAATTATAAAACATTTAATAATTATTTATATATATCTTCATTCACATTTACATTTATAATTTTTATAGTTTATTTAATACTTAGTTTTCTAATATTAAAAAGTAGTATTTTAAATATTAATGGAATTTTATATAGTTTAAATATGTTTATATTTTTTATAGTATCTTTTACAATAGCAATCTTAATATCAAATTTAGTAAAAAGTAAAGGTGCAATAAGTGGTGTAGTAAATGTAATATCACTTGGTTCAGCATTCTTATGTGGTGCTTTTATACCTGTAAAATATATGCCTTCATTTGCTTTAAAAATTGCCCACATTTTTCCAACATTTTATTTTATAGATAATAATGAATATATTACATCAATACAAAATTTTGATAAAGCATCATATGAGTTTGTATTAAAAAACTTTATTATAATGATTATATTTATTATATTTTTTCTAATTTTAAATACTTTGGTAACAAGATTTAAAAGGAAAGTCAATTAAAAAGGATATAGAGGGTTATCTATATCCTTTGTTTTTGAGTTTGTGAGATTTTATTATTTTAATTACTTACGCAAAGATTTTTATATAATTTCTAATTTCTCTATCGGTTAAAATTTTTCCATTACTTATTATTTTTTCATTAATCATAAGTATCGGTTTATTTTTATCTTTATATTTAGATAATGTTTCTTTATCATCGATAACATTAATTTCTACATTAATATCTTCGTTTTTAGTAACCTTATTTAAATTTTTTAATAGTTTCATACGATTACTAGAATTTTCACCGATAATGTTTATTTTCACTTAACCACCTCCTTTAATGGATTTGAAAAATACTTTATTTCTTTTTCACAATTTAATAATATAATATTTGCCTTAAATGAAACTTAAATATTTGAATTTTTTTTAGAAAGTTTAATTTTTGTACTTTCAACTTTACCATCACGTATATAAGTTATTGTTATTTCATCGTTTATGTTATATTTATATAGTTCGTATCTAAAATAAGCTGCATTATTTGTTTCACTATCATTAATTTTAGTTATAACATCACCTTTTTTTAACTTTTTATAAGCTGGTGAATTTTTCTCTACATCAAGAACCAATATTCCTTCATCAATATCTAGTGATTTTACATAGCTATAATATCTAAAGTCATTTTTTGCATCACTAACACTTGCAATTGAAACACCAATATATGGATATTCTTTTTCATTACCACCAATTATTTCATCGGCTTTTTCTATAGCAGTGTCTATTGGAATAGCAAAACCAATACCCTCGATGCCAGAACCAGAAAGTTTGGCATTAACTACACCAATAACCTGTCCGTTAGCATTACAAAGTGGGCCACCACTGTTACCTGAATTAACAGCTGCATCTGTTTGAATTACCTTTAATAAAATATTTGAGTTATTACTTGTTATTTCCACAAGTCTTTCTTTACCAGAAATTATACCTCTTGTAACAGTAAATGAATATGCACTATCAAGTGGTGAGCCTAAAGCAAATACTGTATCTCCTGCTTTGATGTTATTACTATCACTTATTTCAACAGCTTCTAATCCATTAATTGTTTTTACCTTTAAAACTGCAATATCAGTATATTCATCGCTACCCACTAATGTAGCATCTAATGCAGTTTCATCAGAATATGTTACTTTAAATGTAGTTCCACCATCTACTACGTGATGATTTGTTACAATATAAGTATCATTACCATCAATTTTATAAATAAAACCACTTCCTGTAGCGGATAATTTACCCATACTATAATTACTAATTAAAGCAACTTTATTATATACTTTTTCAACGGACTCACTAAGACCAGTATCTGTAATAGTAACATTCTTTTCCTCTTTTACAATGGTTTTTGAAAATATACTTGGAAAATTATAAATAACTGCTAAAGATAATACAATACCTATAAAAAATGTACTAATAGAATAAAGAATAGTCTTTCTATTATCTTTCATCTTTCCTCCTTACAAATTAAATATAATGCTTTATTCTTAAATAAACCTTAAAAAAAATTACTTTTTTTTAAAAAGTAACTTTAAATGTAGTAATTCCTTTTTTAGAATTTGCACTTATTTTAGCATTATGTTTCTCAACTATATCTTTTGCAATTGCAAGACCTAGTCCATATCTATTTTCATTTCTATTTCTCGATTCATCTATTTTATAAAATCTTTCAAATATTTTTTGTTCATCTTCTTTTTTTATTTCATCACCATCGTTTTTTACCTCAAGGATTATATCTTTATTAGATTTATATAAATTAACGGTAACATTACCATTTTCATTTGTATGTTTAATACTATTATCAATTAGAATTCCAAGAAGTTGTCTAATTAAATCACCATTACAAGCATATTTTATATTCTTTTTAATGTTATATTTTAATTTAATCTTTTTTTCATAAAATAAACTCTCGTATGTTAAAATTTCATTTTCAGTAAGTTTTGATAAATTTTCCTCTTTCATAAGAATTTTTTTATTTGCCTCAATTTTTGCTAAATCTAATAGTTCTATAACAAGTTTATTCATTTTTTCGGTTTCCTCTTTTATATTGTGAATCCATTTTTCATTTTTGTCATTATAATAAGCTTCAACACTTGCATTAATTACTGTAAGTGGCGTTTTAAGTTCGTGTGAGGCATCAGCTATAAATCTTTTTTGTTTTTCAAAACTTTCACTTACTGGTTCAGTTATCCAACTTGTTAAAATAAATGATGTTAAAATTACACAAGACTCTAAAAATATAAATATTATACTTGTTGTTATAAGTGTTTTTGTAAGTGTATTTTTAACTTCTGAGTTATCCATTAAAATAAGTGAATTATTATCAGTAAAGGCATATGAATATTTTGCATTATAAAGATTTCCAATATAATATTTTGAATGATGATATTTAATTATTTTATTAGCTATATTTTTGATTTTTACAATATCAATTACATCTTCATAAGTATGAGAAACAGTTTCTTTATACATACCGTTTTCATCGAGAATTATGTTATAAACGGTAAAATCCATAAAAACATTATTACTATTAGTATTATCAGATAGTTCAATCATTTTATCTAACACATTTTTAACATTTTCTTTTTTTTCTGAGTATGTTCTAGCATTAGATATCAAAAATACTGCTAAAACAAAAATTGTTAGAATGGTTGATATTGTAAAGAAAACTTTAGATTTTAATTTTTTCATTTTGATACTCCAATTTATAACCTATATTTCGAATTACTTTAATTTTAACTTTCGAATTTATATTTTTTAATTTCTTTCTTATAAATGACATATATGCTTCGAGTGTATTTATTTCAGAATCACTATCATAACCCCATACTTTACTAAATAATTGTTCTTTGGAAATAATACTTTCATGGGAATTTAATAAGATTAGTAAAATATTATATTCTTTACCAATTATATTAATTGTTTCTTTTGTATTTGTATTTTCTAAAATTAATTTATGAGTATCAAGGGATAAATCACCATAGGTTGCTAATTCATTTTTTATTTTACCATCACTTAGTTGAAGTTTTATTCTTGCAAAAAGTTCATCCATATGAAATGGTTTTGTTAAATAATCATTTGCACCTTCATTAAAACCTTCCATTTTATCATCAATATTTGCTTTAGCAGTAAGCATTATTACTTTTGAATTTATATTTTCTTTTCGAATACTTTTTAGTATTTCAAAACCATTTTTACCTGGAAGCATTACATCAAGAAGTATAAGATCATAAATGCCAGTTAGGGCTTCATCCTCACCCTCTGTTCCATTTGTACATATTTTAATAATATAATTTTCTTTTTTAAGCATTGATTTGATTGCATCTGCTAAATTAAATTCATCCTCAATTATTAATATATTCATCCTTCACCACCTAATAAATTATATATTTTTTATCTTAAATAAATCTTAAATATATAGATATTATATCATGAAAAAACCATTTTTTAATTAAAATGGTCTAAAATAAATTTTACTAAATCACTAGCACTATTTTCATTTATAATTTTCTTTTGATTTTGAATCATTTCTTTACAAATATCTTCATTATTCATTAAGTATTTTATATTATCAATAATTTCTTTATCTGTATCACACTTTATACTCATTTTGTTATTTTCAAAAAATAAAGTATTATATGTTTCTATACCTGGAATGGGATATATATGTAAAAGTGGTTTATGTATTGAGGCAATTTCAGTTGAGGAAAGACCTCCAGGTTTAGATAAAACATAGTCTGATGAATATATAAAATCATTAATGTTTTTAGTAAAATCTATAACAATAAGATTATCATTTTTATATTCATTTAATTTTTCATATAACTGTTTATTAGTTCCGCATATTACTATAATTTTAATGTTTTCTTTTAATAATGGATTAATTATATTATCAATTTCTCCGAAGCCCATACTACCAAGCATTATTAAGATTACATTTTCATCATCTGAAATGTTATATTCCCTACGTATTGATTTAGCATTTTTAATAAAATTACTCGATACAGGAATTCCAGTATTTAGCAAATTTGTTTCACTAATACCTTTTTGTATAAAAGTATTTTCTAAAGTCTTTTGCATTATAAAATATTCTGGGTTTGCTTCTTCCATAAAAGGACAAGGTTCATAATCTGTGGCCACGAATAAAAAAGGAATATGTTTATATTTTTTATCATTATTTATGGCAGTAAGTGTAAGTGAGGGAAATAAATGTGTTGTAATTACAAGAGTATAATTATTTTTTTGAATGTATTCATAAAGTTTTTTCTTAAACATTTTATTAAATAAATATACTGGACTTTGAAGTTTACTTTTGCTAACAAATTCTCCAGCCTTATAAACATTTTTAAATATTTTTCCATTATTACCTAAAGTTTTTAAATAAATATCCGAAGACATTTTCTTAGCATTCTTTCCAAAAATATCAAAAAAATCTATAAAATTACATTCTATATTATTTAATAATAGTTCCTCTTTTATGTAGTTTGCACAAGAATTATGACCACCACCTGTAGAACAAGATAATATTAGTACTTTCACTTAATTTCCTCCTTTGCAAATTGCATCATATGTTTTATTTTTTAAGTCTTCGATTCTTTCTTTATATTCTAATGTTTCATCTGGGTATATAGCAGGAAGAATAATTGCGTGTATACATTTTTTCCTCTTATATAATTTTTGAATGCCATCAGGATTTACAAAAACAAAACGAATAGGTTGAATAGGTTTATTTGCTTCAACTGCTATTTTAAAAGCACCATATTTAAAATCACGAATGTTCTCATAATAGGGCCATAAAGAGCCTTCAGGGTACATATGCAATATATTATTTTTTTCTAGTGCATCATTAATTTGTTTATAAAATTTATCTTTATGTTTTCTTTCTTTAGGAATTGGAATAGCACATAATAATTTTATTAAATGTCTAACAAATGGAATTTTGAAATTTTCTTGAATTGTTGGATAGTAAACTTTATTTGGATAGTTTATAAGTCCAATAAATGTGCAATCTAAATAATGAATATGGTTTGATACAGATACAAAGCCAGAATCTTTTATTTTATTTTCTTTACCTTCGATTTCAAATCCTAAAAACATTTTATTAAAAAAGTATAATATTATTGCAATTGGTATTAAAATAATCGTACTAAAAAAATTGAATATAATATTTTTAGATATATACTCATAATTATCATCAATCTTAAATGGCATTAAACTCCAAGATTTACACACATGTTCATCACCTTTTAAGGCTTCATAATTTATATTTTTCATTTATTCACCAACTTATAAAAATTATATCAAAAAAGATATTATTTATGAAGTATTTTAATCATACATTTATTTAAAAATGTTGATTATTTTTTTAAAAAAATCATACTTTTTAGAGCATGACTTTTTTATATTTTATTTAATTATTGAACTAATAAGATCTATCAGTTCATCCTGCAAAATATTGTTAGTTTCTATGTCAAAATAATAATCATTATAATGAAATTCTACGAAGAATATTTCTTCATAAGAATATATTTTTAATTTTTTATCTTTGATTATGGATATAACAGCATTTTCATTACTAAAATAATAATCTCTTATTGGTCTATTTTTATCAGAAAATGCTACTTTGATATTTTTTGTTTCATTATCATTATAATAACTAAGAATATATGAATTTAAATTTGTATAATCATTTTGCTTTTCATTTTTGGTGTAGATTACACTTTTTCTAACTTTGGTTAAGTCAATTGGTAATTTTAGTTTATTATAATCAAATGCATTGGGAAAAGCCATATTGTTACTTTCAACATCTTTAATATCTGCATCAAGTTTTGTTATTGAATAATTATTAAGTTTATTAATTTTAATGTTTATTTCATAATCATTTAATTTTGCATAGTAGTTATATTTTTCATCACTTGTTATTACAATATATTTCTCATAAAGTGTTTCATCATTTTTTTTAGCCTTTATTTTTATTGAGGTATTTTCATTTACATCAAAGTATAGAGTAGCATTTTTATATATTTTATAATTATTATCAAGTTTATTTACAATACCTGTAATTTTGTCCCAACTATATATTTTTCCATTTGCCACTGATATTTCTATATAATCTATGTTATTCATTTCAAATGAAATAGGGAATCCTGGTACATTTGACATTGCTTTATTATAACTTGCAAGAGGTAATTTTGTATTTGCATCTAACTGTTTTTTTTCTAATGAATTATCGTAGGCTAATGTGTAAGCATACATTTTAATACTTTCTTTTTGTGATTCATAAATAGTTTTATTACTATTACTTTTTATGTATAGACCAAATATTAGTATAACAATTATAAGTATTGATGCATAACTTATTTTTTTTAATATGTTTATATTTTTTTTATATTTATAATTATTTATTATTTGTTTTTTTAATATATTCATATTAAATTTTTCATCAAAAACTGTTTTAAAAACATTTTTATTTTTCATTAATATCATTCCTTTCTTTCATTACTTCTTTTAATTCATTTATAGTTCTATATAGGTAATGTTTTACATTAGATTGGCTTATATTTAGTGTTTTTGAAATGTTTTTTATACTTAGCTCTTCATAATAATAAAGATAAAAAACTTTAAAAATAATATTTTTTTTCTTTTTGAGAAATTCCCAAATAAAGTTAATATCTTCATTTTTTATGTAGTTTAATTCTAAATCAAAGTTATCTGGAATATCAATATTAAATTGTTCATTATCATTTTTAGTAAAAAAAGATACAATTTTTACTTTGTATTTATGACGGTAATATTCATTAACCTTGTTTTTTGCTATACCCATAATATAGGCATATTCATTATTAAACTTTATTCCTTTTTGAAGCTTGTTTAGTATCTCAATATAAATATTTTGTATTATATCTTTGATATCTTCAGCATTAGAACAATTACAAACAACATATTTTAATACATTTCTATAAGTTTTATCATATAAGTCATCAAATATTTTTAAGGTATTTTGATTAATCATTTTTCCACCTCACTTTTATAGTTGTAAAAAATTTAAAAAAAGTTCCAAAAATATATAAACTTTAATATTACTTTAACAAATTTATTCGGAAATGTCTTTATTTTTATTCTTTTAAAATATATAATGTCGAATTTTGTCGTGTGATTTATTTACTAAAAATGTCTTAAATACTTGTTTAAAAAACAGTAGTGTTATAAACTTAGAAATAAGTGAGGTAAAAATGACAGAATTAACAGTTTTAGATCAAAAGATTTCTTATTTTAAAATAGAGGATGAAGATTATATTTCAATTACAGATATGCTTAAATCTAAAGATGGAAATTTCTTTGTATCTGATTGGTTAAGAAACAGAAATACTATTGAATTTTTGGGTATTTGGGAAGAAATTCATAATCCTAATTTTAATTATGGCGAATTTGCCATAATTAAAGGTCAAGCTGGTTTAAATAGTTATAAAATTAGCGTTAAAGAATGGGTTGAAAAAACAAATGCAATTGGAATAATGTCGAAAGCAGGAAGATATGGTGGAACTTATGCACATAAAGATATTGCTTTTGAATTTGGTATGTGGATTAGTCCAAAGTTTAAATTATTACTTATTAAAGAGTTTGAAAGATTAAAATCAGAAGAGCAAAGACAAATTGGATGGAATGCAAAAAGAGAACTATCAAAAATAAATTATAGAATACATACAGATGCAATTAAGCAAAATTTAATTCCTGCTAAATTAACTAAAGAACAAATTAATTATATTTATGCCGAAGAAGCTGATGTTTTAAATATGGCATTATTTGGTATGACTGCAAAACAATGGAGAAATAATAATTTAAATTTAGTTGGAAATATTAGAGATTATGCTACTATAAACGAGTTAATATGTTTAGCAAATTTGGAAAATCTTAACTCAGTTTTTATTAGCGATGGATTAAAACAATCTGAAAGACTAATTAGATTAAATCAAATTGCTATTTCACAAATGCAAATTCTTAATGATAGTGATATAAAATATCTAAATGGCGTATGACCTTGATAACACAAAGAATAAAACAAATTATACAACCAAGTGGTGGCTACTTAAAATCAAGAGAGTTTTGAAAAAAATTTATAGATACTGGAATTGAAAAGTTCCAAAAGATATTATTTATAAATACTTAAGATATCATTATTCTGATGGTACAACAAATGGTAAAGGAAAAGTTAGAATGAGTTCTATGGAATATAAGGAAACTCATTTACAAGACATCGAAGATATAAATAAATATTTTAGTAATAGAAAACTTTTTAAAAAATGTATATATAGGTTTATACTTCAAGGGAATAATTTGGATGAGGCTATCGATGGTATTATCTATGGGGTAGTTGATGATTTTTTATTTATTTCAAGCGGGGATGTTTTAAAAATACTTTTAAAACATTCTGAGGATTATCATAATGGTGTACATTTTAGTGATTTATTTTGCCAAGCAAAAGCAAAAAACTTAAATAATAATCCTAAACATGAAAAAGATAGATATTGTGTTCAAGTAAAGTGGTTTAATTTATTTGATTGTATACTAGAAAGTAATTATGATAAAAATATTGAAAAACAAAATATAAAATAAAGTAGATGCAGATTTATTATTCAAGATATTTATGTATTATAAAAAAGCAAGATTTCTTTGATATTTTCAAGCAAATGATGGGTGTGTTCCAATAAAAAAACTATGTCTTTAAAAACATAGTATTCTTTTTAAATTGGAGCGATTAAGCAACAGCTTACGAACCATAACGCTCTCTTTCTAAAAATATTATATATGAATTCTTATTAAATTTCAATGGGAGTATGGAGAATTTTGTTATTTTATAGTATAATATATTCAAAATTAAACTTGATTCTATATAAGGAGGAAGTATAATGGATATAAGATACGCGGTAAGAGTATTTGCTTTTAAAGATAACAAGGTTGCCTGTATTAAATATAAGA
>ENA-OOZQ01000192-OOZQ01000192.1-human-gut-metagenome-genome-assembly--contig:-NODE-192-length-53738-cov-4.625095_pt1 | contig 53738 bp, 45 predicted proteins | sample MGYA00241188_ERZ501399 | MGnify/ENA primary metagenome ERZ501399 (study PRJEB25962, sample SAMEA2042658) | human gut metagenome | biome: human gut; feature: human-associated habitat; material: faeces... | reverse complement strand
TGATACAAATTGTCTACTTTTGCTTGACTAGTGCATTGTGACCGGGGCTTTTTAATTGGTCCTTTTTTACCGATTTACTTTTTTGTTATTTTGTTGGGTCTTCTTTATATTAAAACACCGAAAAGAAATGTGAGAAATTTCTTCTTAAGTGCTTTGGTTATAGGAGGAGGTATTACTTTATTAGAATTTATTGTGGGCAATGTTTTCGAACTTTTTTTTAAAGTGCAATTATGGACATATGATGGCTTTATGCCGCTTTCATATAAGTATATTAGTTTAACTGTATTCTTGGTTTGGGGAATTTTAGGCGCAGTCTTCTTATTCTTCATTATACCTTTATTAAGAAAACTATCGTTAAAGATACCAGAAAAGGCATATTTACCGATTTTTATTACTTTTTTACTCATTTTCTTAGTCGATTTTACTACCACTATAGTTTTAATTGGAATCAATCATTGGAAATATAAAGAGCTTTTTCAAGTAGCAGCTTCAACGGAATTAACTTTATTTATGTTAGGTTTTGCGGCGGGGTTAGCGGTTGCCATTATTTTAGGAAGATTTATGTATAAATCCTTCTTTAAATATCGGAAAATCGGGGTGGCTATTTTTGCATTTTCTTTAGTACCTTTAGTTTTTTCTTGCGTTGATCAAATTCAAAGAGTGAATACGCCTTTCCTTATTTTCATGGCTAAAATGGGATTCATTATTGCTGCATTTTATATTTACTTTATTTTAGCTTTACCTTGGGTGTTCTTAATCCGTTTTATTATTTATCGCTCGACAAAAAAAGAAATATATCATTCAAAAAAAGCGAGATCTGTAGCGTTATATTTATCGATGTTTTGTTCTTTTTCCATGTTAGGGTATGGAGGTTATGCTTTAAAAAATCCAAGTATAACGCATATTAATGTTGGAAATAACGATAACCTTCCATTTAAAATTGTAGCGGTCTCAGATGTCCATTATGGCACAACTGGCGTTAAAGTGGATTTAGATAAAATGGCGAAAAGAATAAATGCTTTAGAACCTGATTTAATTTTTCTTTTAGGCGATATTATTGATAATCATATTGAAAATATTAATCAAGAAAAATTTATAACAGCGATGAATGCTTTAGAAGCAACATATGGTGCATACGCTATTCCAGGTAATCATGAATACAATTATAATACGCACACAGAAATTATGGATTTATATGATAAAACGAATGTTCATCTTTTAGTGGACGATGTAGCAGTGATTGATCATCGTCTTCTAGTGGTTGGAAGGGATGATTTTACTTGGTCTTCTAGAGCGTCTTTATCATCATTAACGGAACACTACAATGATTTACCTATTATTGTATTGGATCACCAACCACAAGATTATAAAGAAGCGGAAGAAGTTGGGGCGGTGTTACAACTTTCAGGACATACACATAATGGGCAATTATTTCCCGCTAACTGGATTGTCAATTTATTTTATCGATTTGTCTATCATTCTTCTCACTCAAATGGTCGTTATACCCGTGGTAATTTCACGCTTTATGTAACAAGAGGTTATGGTGCGTGGGGCTTCCCACTTAGAACAACGGGAAAAAGTGAAATTTTAGATATCCGTTTATTCACAAGTGAAAAAGGAGAGAAATAATTATGATTCTTTATATGATTTTGGGAATGGTTTTATTGTTTTTAGGTATTACTTTATTTGTACTTATGTACCATTATAAAAAGAATAAGGTTGCTTTAAGAACCATTACGTATTTTTTATGTTCATTATTTGCGGCTTTCTTTTTTATTCTTGCAGGACACGTAGAAAAAGAAACGATTACCATTCAAAGTATTGCAAATTATTGGAAAACAGCGTTAGATATGTTCGGGTTTAAGTTTGGAATTGATGATACGATTTTAAATATATTCCTTCTTAAAGATACCTCAAAGAACGTAGCGAATATTCTTTTCATTATTGGTTATTGTCTTTCTTTTATTGCCTGTGCTTTTACTTCCATTTCAGCAATTACCGCCATATTTTTCCGTTTTTTAGGAAATCAAATCCGTGTACGTTTAGCTTTTCATCATGATTTAGATATCGTAATCAATCCGAAGCTTCCTTCTGATTCGTATGTGAATGATTTAGTAAAGAATAAAAGAAAAATGCTTCTTCTTTTTACTTATCCTTTATCGGATGAAGAGAAAAAAATATTATCCGAACAAAGGTTGCCATTTATTGAATATGAAGATGTTGCTTTAGCGCTCGAGTTCATTTTTAATAGAATAAAAAAGAACAACCATCACTATTGCTTTATTTATTATGAAGAAGAAGAAAATACACGCTTTAAATTTTTGGTGAACTACATTGATTGGATGAAGAAAATAGAAGAGAAACAAAAAATAGCTTTTAATAAGTTTAGAGAGCGTATGGCTCTATATATTTCATTTACCAAAGACTATTATTCCTCCGTGGATGATTTATTTGGAATTGATGTGATTGCTTATCAAATTCATCTCTTTAATAAATATGAAATTTTTTCTAAGGATTTCCAACTTCGTTATCCCTTTGTACATGTTTTAGAAGAAGACGATATCGTATCGGGTTGCTTAAAAGAGAATATTGAACCCAAAATTATTTTTGTGGGTTTTGGACATGTAAATCAAGAGATATTTAAAGGAGCGGTTATAAATAACCAATTCGTTAAATTTAGTAAAAAAGAAAAGAAACTTTGTTCTGCGCCGATTACTTATTACGCCTTTGATAAAGATAATAATGCCAAAAAAGATAAAAGCATTACTTATTTATATCGCTTTTTTAAAATGAAAAAAGGTGATTTTGAAACGGCAGAAGCTCCTTATTTAGTGGGTGATTTTAAGAATGTCGATGCCCAGCAAGAATGGGATGCCTATACTGAAGACTTTATAAAAGAATTACAAAAAATATTGCAACCATCTAAAGAAGGAAATGAAGTTCGTGCCCAAATTTTAATTTCTCTTGCGCATGATATGAATGATTTGGATTTAGGAATGAAAATTCTTCGCTTTATTTCTTTGGATGAAAATTTAAAAAAACATGTTCAAGTTTATGTGCGAATGAAATCTTCTCAAATGCAAGAGCAAGTACAAAAACTGGGATTACTTCATTATTATGGACAAGATGAACTTTTAACTCACGATCATATCGTAGATGAAAAACTTTCTTTCTTACAAGAAAAAACGCATTCTCTTTACGCAAAATATTCCTTTGAAACAGGACTTTCAACCTTTAAACTTTGGAAGGATAGAGAACCCATTCAATTCCGTAGAAATGCTTATGAAAGTTTAAATGATATTGTAAAACTTTATATCCTAGGTTTTAAAGTTTCTTATTCTAGCAGTCAAAAGGAAAACATTCCTTTTTCAACTTTCCTATCTCATCTTTTCAAAAATAGTAATCAGTATTTACCCTTATTTGACGAGAATTATGCAATGAAGGATCAGGATGCTTTAACAGAGATCACAAAACAATATTTAGATTTCTTAACTCAAGATAAAGAAGATGAAAAGGATGACGCTTTCACTTTGTATGCGCTAGGGTATCAGGAAAAACTTCGTTGGAATGCTTTTTTAATTATGAATGGATACGCAATGATGAATAAAAAAGATATACGGATTGAATTAAATCGACAAGAAGATAATTCATTTACCTTTATCAATGCAAATAGTAGCTATAAAGTTGCGTATTTCTATCAAAATCAACCAGCAGAAAAATCCTATTATATTAATTTAAAAGAACATGCCTGTTTAACGTCTGTACGAGGCTTAGAAGCTTATCATATCTATTTAGCGTCTTTGATTCAAAAACGCTTAGAAGCGCTTCAAAACGATACGAAACTAGAAGATTATATTCTTTTATTAGAAAAAAAGTGGCTAGGACATGATGCAGAGATTGAACTCCTTTCATCAACCACCTTTAAGTTAAACGAAAAAGAATATACTTTAGAGAGCTATTTAAAAGAACTATCTCATTCTTTAGCGGATACGTATAAATATGATTTAAACAATATTTTAAATCTTTATCAAAAATATTTTACCAATTCGCATTTTACCATTGAAGAAATTAATAAGGAGTAAGAAGTAAATGAAGTTTGTATCCTTTAATGTCAATGGCATACGTGCCATTTTACAAAAAGATTTTAAAACAATTTTCGAAAGTTTTGATGCGGATATTTTCTCTTTAAATGAAACGAAATTTACCGAATTAGAGCATTTAATGTTTCCTTTTGAACCGAATGGATATCATGTATATTGGACGAATTCAAAAGTGAAAAAAGGATATTCGGGTGTAGCGATTTTCACAAAAGAACTTCCTCTCTCTATCCATTATGGACTAGAAGAAGGAAAGTATGATGAAGAAGGAAGAATTATCACTTTAGAATTCGAAAAATTCTATTATGTTGCTTGCTATGTTCCTAATGCTGGTGATGGTTTAAAAAGACTACCATTCCGATTAGAATTTGAGCAAGATATGGTGAATTATCTTTTAAAACTACAAGAGAAGAAACCGATTATCTATGCCGGTGATCTAAATGTTGCTCATCAAGAAATCGATTTAAAAAATCCAAAAGCCAATATAGGAAATGCAGGATTCACCTATGAAGAAAGAAATGCCTTTACCGCGTTATTAAGTCATGGCTTTATTGATAGTTTCCGCTACTTACACCCGAATGAAATTCTTTATTCTTGGTGGAGCTATCGCTTTCATGCTCGTGAAAAGAATGCAGGATGGAGAATTGATTATTTTGTAATTAGCCCATCTTTAACACCCTATTTGGTTGAATCAACAATAGACACAAGTATTTTAGGTAGTGACCATGCGCCGATTATATTGGAAATGAATTTATAAGTAAATGATGAAAAGTACTCTTACATAGATCAGAAATGATAGAGTATTTTTTTTATAAAGTAAATCGCATATTTTGATGAAATGCGCGTCATTTATTAAGCGCTTTCATAATATAATATTAAAAAATCGCTTGAAACTTTATGAAAATTCATGTAGTATGTAGAAAATTAAGATTTTATATCTTTTTGGAAAAGATAAGAATAACCAAGGAGGAAGCATGATGAAATTCCTGAAAAAATGCATTTTTTTTCTTATTCCGTTTTTTCTCATAGGCTGTGCAGATGGATCATCTGATTTAAAGGAATCAAGTTCAGGTACAGTAAAATCATGGAATGAAAAAGAAAAAAATGTTTTACAAAATTCTTTAGGGGATTACTACAATATCCCGCTCTTTGAAGCAGATACTTATTATTCACAAAATATAGAAAATAACGGCGTAACCCTTGCAGTAATCAATTGTTTTGATGGTTTTGATGAGTCTACAGCAGAATTCATTTACACAACAAAGTTAAAAGAAGAAGGATATCAAATTACTGATGCTAGAGAAGAAGAATCTTGCATTTACGGAATAAAGATTGTAGTTGAAGACCAACTTGCCGTGGTTATGCAATACGCCTATCGTGAAGAATATCGCCAAATGCAACGCTATAGCTATTTTGCTATTGTTACTTACCTTTATGAAAATACAAAGCAAACAAATCCAACTTATGATGTGTTTCCTAAAAATGAAGTTTATGGATTCTTAGGAGAAAATATTCCTTCTTATGATGATGCCTCCTCTTATGAAGTCGTTCATGACATTACAATTAACAATAATCCTACCATTGATATTTATTGCCATAACGCTAAGGATGATGCGGATACTGTATATAAGAAAACATTAGAAAATGCTGGATATACTTTAGAGGATGTTGGAAATGTCTTGATTGCCACAAAAGAAAATTCGGACATCAATATTTGGTTTTATATGGCTTATGATAATATGTTCTTTATTCGTGCCTATCACGCGGATGTTGTTGTTTCTTAGTTTAATTGAGAATTCTATTCTCTTTTAATAAATGAAAAAGTAAATGAAAGGAGATTTATTTTATGAAAAGACAAAGTTTTATGTTGATGATGACTTTGGTCCTAGGTGGACTCGTTCTATCTGGCTGCGGAAAAAAAGATCCGTCAACGAGTTCAGCCCATCCGACGACTACTGGTGGAGGTGAAACATCTTCTTCGGGTCCTCGAAATTTAGCTAACGCTTTAAAAGCCGATTATTCCAATATGACCGTAGAAGTATCCTTGGCTTACAACAATGATGATATGGGCATTATGGAAGAGTACTTCCAAGAGGTAATATATGAGGGATATACCATTATTCCACCATTAAGTGATGGAGATCCTGCGCTTTATTATCACGATTATAATGGAGAAAGTTATTTATACTTCGCTGATAATTATGGTAATGGTGATGCTTGGTTGAAAAATGGGGCCTATGATATGCCACTTGGCGTTGAAAATACTTACTTTTCTTGGGACTACAGCGTAAAGTACTTAGATGCAAGTAAAGCAAGTTATTCGGCTGGATACTATGTAATTGCCGATAGCGACGCAATTAAAACATTAAATGAAACAATGTTCCGTTTTGCATGGTTCAATGATATTGAATATGTGACCTTAATGGTTGCTGATGGACATGTAACGAGCATTGTTGGCTTATGCAGTTTAGAAAATGATAAAGAATACGTTAAGATTAAAATGGGGAATTTTGGAAATACCGGTTATACAGGCTCTCTTCCAGAAGCACCTAATAAAGATAACGTAAAAACTTATTATGAATATTCAGGTACAGAACCTATCGTTGATAAATACATTTCAAGCTTGATGGTAGCCGTAGAAGGAACTTCTGTTTCTGATAGTGAATTTGATGTTATCTTAGACATCGATAAAACCCAAGAAGTATCCGTAAGCTATTTGCCAGAAGATGCGAACAAAACCGATATTACTTGGCATTCAAGCAATGAAGATGTCGTAAAAGTAGATTATCATAACACGAGTAAACATCGTACTTTAGTAGCGTTAAAAGAAGGAACCTCTGAAATTTATGCAACTGCGAAAGACGCAAATGGAAATGATGTTGTTTCTAACAAATTAAAAGTTAAGGTTAACCCGGTAGCGGAACAAAATAAAGAAGGATGTGTTTACGACTTTAATTTTGTGAACATTGCCAATGATTATGTAATTGCAACTAATAACATTGATACCAAAGCTACTCATGAAATTCAAGCCAATCGTGCAGTACTTCGTGCTTCTGATAGTGTGGAAAATCGCTTTGAAAGTGGAAGACAACTTCTATGCTTAAATCCATTAGATACAGATTTTTCTAAACCATCTGGATCCTATGTGGTTTTCAATTTTGATGATCAACAAGTTTCAAGTATTTCGTTATATTATGGCTTGATTTATAGTGGACATAGCAGTTATTTAAGTAAAGTGAATCAAGCAAAAATCCTTGTTTCTAATGATGGAGAAAATTGGACTGAGGCTTATGATTTCTTAGACGAAATGAAAGCGAATATTTCTTCATCGAATAAAAAATTATTAGAAACGAGTTTTGCACCAAGTTCCTATGTGAAAATTTTTATGGGCGCAAGTTCGGTGGGCAATCAATTCCTATTTGCAATGGATAATGTTGCATTTATGGCGAATAGTGAATGCCATAATCACGTAGATGCCAGTGAAAAAATTGATGTAACAGGCATTACGATTACAAGTACTGCTACAAAAATGAGAGTGGGAGATAGTTTAACTTTTGTTTCTCAAGTAGAACCAAGTAACGCTACCGATAAATCGGTAACTTGGGCAACTTCAGATGCAAGCAAACTTTCCATCAATGAAAGTGGTGTCGCAACGGCTTTAGCGGCTGGAACGGTCGAAGTTTATGCTACAAGTATAAATGGAATTGAATCGAATCATATTTCTATTACTATCAAAGAAAAAGACCATTTACCAAAGGATAAAGTGGGCTTAACTTATGTTTTAGATGAAGAATTAATTTCAAGTAAGTGGTATGATTTCAAAATTAGCATTTTAGAAAATGATCAAGTGCATATCATAGTTTTACCGGATGGTGAAGCGCAAATAGATTATGATTTTACCTTAGATTATTATGATGAAGAAAGTCGCTATTACGTATTTTCCAATCAAGGCGAAAATACTTTCAAAATTAAATTTGTTATAAATAGCATAAATTGCGAAGTTTTTGCTAAATTAGGTTCTGTTGAACTTGGAAATACGCATTTAAATGAAGGAGCAACATTTGCCCAATATTTTGCACTTACCAATATTACAACTACTTTTGATAGCAAAGAAATGGTTGTGGGCGCTAAAGAGTTACTTGTTGCTTCAGCAGTACCAAGTAATGCAACATATCAAAGTTTTACAAGAAGTAGTTCTCATCCAGAAGTTGCTGATTTTGAAGATGATGAAAGCAATTATGTTGTTGCTAAATTAGCGGGAACCACCACGATTACCTTTACGGGTGAGAATGGTGTGAAGAAGGATGTCACAATTGTTGTAAAAGATAAAGTGAAAGTTGCTTCTATCACTTTAGATAAAACAGTCATTGAAAGTCTTGAAGTAGGAAAATCCGAAACGGTTACCGCTACGGTTTTACCAAGCGATGCCACAAATAAAGATGTTACATGGTCTTCAGAAGATAAGAAAATTGCAACCGTTGATGCAAATGGAAAGATTACAGCAGTTAAAGAAGGAAAGGTTAATATTATTTGTACTTCCAAAGAAAATAGCGAAATTAAAGCAACTGTGGCCGTTACTGTAGTGGCGGGAACGGGTGTATTACCTGCAAGTATGGAAGGAACATATGAAGATGATGGCACCTGTCTAGCCGGAACTTTAACTGTTACAATTAATGCTACCACTGGCGTCATGACACTCACATGCGAAGTTGTAAGTTACTCAGATACATATACTTTTGTATCAGAAAGCAAAGGTAACTATACATTTAAAAATGAAGCAGGTAATGAGATTTCAATTTACCGTTTCAGTGATCATATTCGCTTAGATAGTGGTACAATTGAAGAAATCTACTTCTATGGTGATCCAATAGATTTATATATAAAGTAATTGGATTGACGAATTATAAAAAAATCATTTAATGAGATAGCCTTTTGGCTATCTCTCATTTTTAAAGGAGAGATACAAATGAAACGATGTGTAGCCCATTTATCGTTATTGATTATATTTTTGGCCCTAACTTCTTGCACGGGTGATCAGCATTCAAGTAGCGAAGAATTTCATTCTTCATGGAGAGTTGAGAACGTAAAAGAGGCAATAGAAGCATCCATTCAGTATGATATTCCTTATTTGGAAGCGAGTTCTTATTATGCTAAAACTGAAAAAGATGAATATAATGAGCCACAACTGATTCTAGGTCTCTCTTTTGAAAATGACGACGATTTACTAACGGCAATGGACAATTACTATGTTGCTTGTGAAGAAGCTAATTGGGATGTAAAAATTGAGACAGTCCGTAATTCAGATGGCGTCAATATAGTCGAATTTAACTGTGGTTTTGCGGATAAAGTGATTTCTGAAGATTTAGCAATTGAAATTCAATTTGTAATAGGAAAAGCCGATCCAGAAACTACAAAAGACCAACTATGTATAATTGCTTTTACCTATGTTCCTGTCGACCAAAACGTCTGGCCAACACATTTATTAGAACATTATCTAGGATTTGATATTCCCCATTTTGAAAAAGAAGGAGCTAGTTATAATGCTCAAGTTTCTATGGATGAACAATATAAAGTTCCTGTGGTTGACATCTGGATAGGTAATGTTGATGCGAGTGCAGAATCTGAATACTATGCCACTCTTGAAGCGGCTGGCTATGTAATGGATGATAGTGATTATGAAAATGGAAATGGCTATTATGCTTTTAGCAAAGATGGGAGTCACGCAATCTGTTTTTACTATAATTCTTATTATGGGTTTGTAATTTACGTTTATCCAATTACAGACGCAATGAAATGAATGGTTTTCCAACAATATAAGATATGAGAAAAATCATGTTACGTATAGAATTAGAAGATAACGAGTATCCAAAGCAAAAATTAACACATGTTAGAAAAATCGCTCGTGCAGTTGTTCTTTCAAAAGAAGGAAAAATTGCAATTATTCATTTAAAGCGAAATGATATTTTTGGTGATTATGATTACTATGAGCTTCCTGGTGGGGGCGTGGATGTGGGAGAATCATTGGAAGACGCTGCGATAAGAGAAATTGAAGAAGAAGTTGGTGTTGTTGCCAAAATAATCACTCCGATAGGAGAAGTAGTAGATGCATATAATTTAATCAACCGACAAAATGAGAATCATTATTTTCTTCTTCAAGAAATAAAAAAATGTGCACGTCATTTGGAATCATATGAACAAAAATTTTTTCAAGAAGTTTTATGGGTATCGTTAGAAGAAGCAATTCGCATGTTTCTAAATATGCCAGATTCTGGTGTTTCTAAGTTAGTAAAGAATCGAGAGCTTCCCATATTAAAAGAAGCGTTGAAGTACTTAAAGAATAAGTAGTAGCGCTATTTATTCTTTTTTTTATTTATGGTAAGGACATATTCTTGCCTATGTTAATTTTACAAGTTTTTTACATTTTTTTTACTTCTTTTGAAAAGATTGAACGTTTTCTTCTTTTTATAATGTGAGTGTGAAATGAAAGAAGGAGAAAAAAATGAAAAAATTAATAAAAGTATTAGCCTTGCCAGTAATGAGTGTAATTGTGTTAGGCGGTTGTTCACAAAACTTTGATGAAAATAAGGAGATTAAAATTTATACAAGAGACACTTCAAGTGGAACGCGGGATGGTTTCTTTACGGGAATTGGTTTTGAAGAAGCAGTAAAAGATGACACTGTTTTAAAAGAAGGAAAAATTCGAGTGGATTCTAACGGAGACATGATTTCCGCGATTGAAAATGATCTTTATGGAATTGGTTATATTTCTTTATCCAGCTTAACTGAAAAATTAAATGGTATTGCTTATGAAGGAACGGAACCAACTGAAGAAAATGTCATTAATAAAAACTACCAATTAACGCGTAATTTTAATTATTGCTTTAGAGCCGAATATAACAATCAGCAAAATAAAGAAATCGTTTTAGCTTTTATTAGTTATATGAAAACCGTTGAAGGTGAAGCTACCATCAAACAACATGGTGGTATTGTAAATACTGTAGCAACCCAAAGCTGGGATGAAATTAAAGAAAATTATGCGATTGCAAGTCAAGATAATTCAAGCCTTACCATTACAGTAGGTGGTTCAACGAGTGTTCAATCCATCGTTAGCAATTTGTTATTAGAATTTTCAAAAAAATGTGGAAATTTCAAATACATTTATAATCCTACTGGATCTTCAGACGCTTATAAAAGAACCAATGGTAGTGAAAAAGATGGCGCGAATGCCTGTGACTTAGCCTTTGCTTCTCGTGAATTCAAAGATAGTGAAGCCATGAGCGATGAGCTAAAAGGTATGATGTGTATCGACGCAATTGTCGTCGTCACAAATAAGAACAACAAGACTTTACAGAATATAAATAAAACAACTTTAAAGAGCATTTATGACGGAACTATCCAAACATGGAAAGAGGTTAAATAAACCTCTTTTTAGTGCTTCTAAAAAGAAGTTAATTGGCGATAAAATCTCCCAATCTCTTTTTCAAATTATCGCCATATTCTGTAGTCTTGTTGTTGTCTTTATTGCCGCTTTTATATTAATCAAGGGTAGCACTCCATTTATAAAAAAATACGAGATTAACGGAAATTTATATTCCGTTAATCCCTTTCGTTTTATTTTTGGAATGACATGGTTTAAAAGTCCGAATGTCTATGGCGTAGGATTTATTATTCTTAACACCCTTTTTATTACCTTACTATCTTTATTAATTAGTGGACCAATTTCTATTCTTACGGCATTATATATCGTTAAGATTTCCCCTCGATGGCTCAGTAAGATTTTAAATACAGTAGTGGAATTATTAGCGGCAATTCCTTCGGTTATTTATGGTTTATTCGGTCGAGGTATATTAACTAAAATTACGAACGGATTAGCCAATTTATTTGGATATCAAAGTGCGGGTGGCTTGGGCCTTTTAACGAGTGTAAGTGTACTTTCTATTATGATTATTCCTACTATTACCATGCTATCCGCAAGTGCAATTCAAGCGGTGAAAAAAGATATTGAATTAGGAAGTTTAGCTTTAGGTACTTCGAAAACTGAAACTTATTTTCTAGCGGTTTTACCCGCCGCTAAAAGTGGCATTATTCAAGGAATTATATTAGGCGTCGGTAGAGCCTTAGGCGAAGCGACTGCGGTTAGTTTAGTGTGCGGAAATAGTACACACGGGCCTAATTTAAATCCTTTTGACCCGACTTCCACTTTAACCACTACCATGCTAGCGAGTATTCATGAAACCTTAGGATTAGATTATGATATCCGATTTAGTGTGGGTTTAGTATTAATTATCATGATTTTCGGTGTGAATTTATTATTGAGTTATATGAAAAAAAGATTGGGGCGAGTAAAATGAGAAAGATAAAAGATAAAATCCTTCAAGGAACCACTTATGCCTCAACTACTTTAGTCGTTTTATTTTTAGTAGCGATTATTTGTTATATTTTATTTACGGGCGGAAAAAATTTTCAACCCAAGATGTTTACGAGCGATTATTATGAAACGCCTTATTTTGTCCATGCAAAAACGGAAAGTGATTTGTTTCATTACGAAGATAAAGAAGATGTGTTCTATTCTTCTAACTGGGGGATAGGAATCAAAGATACGAAAGATCTAAATGGTAAAGATGTGATTCAAATTGTTGAACTCGATAATTTATCACCTTTAAAAAATGCGACAAATAAAGAAACAAACGAAGAATTTGTAGTAAAAAAAGGTTTGCTTATTAATCGAATCACGATTAAAGATGAAATATGCAATACTCGGTTATTTACGGCGGATAAAGGTGCGAAAGCGATAAGAGATGCTTTAGATACTTCTACCATTTTAGTTGAATTGTATTTGCTAAAGATGGGTGGAGGCATTAGAGGAAGTTTACTATCTACGCTTTATCTTATATTGCTAACTCTATTGATGGTAATTCCTTTAGGCGTCATTACTGCTATCTATTTTACGGAAATCGCGAAAAACAATAAAATCAATCAGTTTCTGTTATCCTTAATCGATATGATTTCAGGAATTCCTTCTATTATTTTTGGGCTATTGGGTTTGATTTGTTTTATTCCTATAGTTTCTAAAATGACAGGAAGCGGTGGAGGTTCTATTTTAGCGGGTGCTTTTACCATGACGTTGATGCTTTTACCTGTGGTAATTAAAACAACCATGGAAGCAATTATGACGATTCCTAAAAGCTATAAATATGCTTCTTTAGCGCTAGGCGCGAGTATGACACAAACGATTTTTAAAGTGATATTACCGAATTCCATTCGCGGAATTTTAACTTCTATACTATTAGCGATTGGACGAATTATCGGTGAAAGTGCTGCGTTAATTTTTGCAATCGGAACTTATATTTCTGATCATGTTAGTTTAAGCGGACAATCTACCACTTTAGCGGTACATATTTGGACTTTAATGAGTGGAGATAATCCTAATTATGCTTCTGCTTGTAGTATCAGTATTGTAATTTTAATTGTGGTATTAATCTTAAATCTTTCGATAAAGTTAATCAGTTATCGATTTGATAGAACGAGGGTGAAATGATGGAAAAAGTATTTGAAATAAAAGACATTAATTTATTTTATGGCACAAAGCATGTGTTAAAAGATGTCAATATGTCGATTTACAAAAATAAAGTAACGGCATTTATTGGTCCTTCGGGTTGTGGAAAATCAACGTTACTTCGCTGCTTTAATCGGATGAATGATTTTATTGATGATTGTAAAATTACGGGTTCTTTAAAATATCATGATGAAGAGATTGAAACGTTAAATCCTATTATGCTAAGAACAAATGTGGGAATGGTGTTTCAAAATCCCAATCCATTTCCGATGAGTATTTTTGATAACGTGGCTTATGGACCAAGAGCAAGTGGGATTAAAGATAAAAAAGTTTTAATGGAAATCGTAATTGATTCTTTAAAGAAGGCCGCTTTATATGATGAAGTGAGCGACCGATTAAAAGATAATGCTCTTTCTTTATCGGGTGGTCAACAACAAAGATTATGTATCGCTCGTTGTATCGCTATGCACCCCGAAGTGATTTTAATGGATGAACCCACGAGTGCTTTGGACCCAATTGCTACGGCGAAAATTGAAGAGCTTATTGATTTATTGAAAAAGGATTATACGATCATTATTGTCACGCATAACATGCAACAAGCAACAAGAATTAGTGACTATACCGCATTCTTTATGCTAGGAGAAGTGGTGGAATATGATGAGACCAAAGAAATATTTGGCAATCCTAAAAACAAAAAAACAGAAGATTATATTACAGGAAGGTTTGGTTGATGACTATGAAAATGGAAGATGAAATTATAAATCTAAAAAAAATGGTCGTGAAGATGGCAGAGCTTGTGCATGAAAATCTTTATTTAGCGATGGAAAATTATTATCATTATCAAAAAGAAAAGGCAAGCCTCATCCGCGATGATTTAGTGGATGCAAAAGAAAGAGAAATTGAGGAAGTATGTTTAAATTTAATGTTAAAGGAACGTCCTTTTGCTAAAGATCTTCGCTTTATTTCTGGCGTTTTAACTTTGGTTGCAGATTTAGAAAGATTAGGAGATCATGCTGAAGATATTGTTAGTTTTGCGTCTAGAATGCAAACTTGTAAGCATGAAACTATTCCTTCATTAGATAAAGCCTTTCAAGAAAGCATGGAAATGGTGAATTGTTCTATACGCGCTTTCGTGCAAGATGATGTTTCTTTAGCGGAAAGTGTCATCAAAAAAGACGATGAAGTGGATGCGTTATATGAGCGTAGCGTAAAAGATATCATTAAAAAATTAAATGAACATATTTTTTCAAGTGATTTTGCCATTTACTCTACACTCGTGGTAAAATACATTGAACGTATCGCGGACCATGCCGTCAATGTTTGTGAATGGGTGATTTACATTCATAATGGCTATTATAAAGATACGCAAATGTTCTAAAGGAGGCGCACATCATGAATCTTATTTATTCGGTTGAAGATGATTATGACATCGCTAAAATCATTAATAAGACGTTAACTAAAGCAGGATATGAAGTGCGAAGTTTTTATGATGGGAAGACTTTTTTTGAAGCCTTTAATAAAGAAACACCACAAATGGTTTTATTAGATATGATGCTTCCTGATATGGATGGGTTAGAAATTTTAAAAAGAATTCGTGAAGTTAATAAAGAAATTTATGTTTTAATTATCAGCGCTAAAAGAATGATTACGGATAAAATGGATGGCTTTGATTTAGGAGCGGATGACTATATTGAAAAACCCTTTGATTTATTAGAGCTCATTAGCCGAGTCAATGCACATTTTAGAAGAATACAAAAACCATCCATTTTAACTTACCATCAACTTCGCATTGATGTAAGTGCCCATCAAGTGAAAATAGAGAATGAAGAAATTAATTTGACCGTAAAAGAATTTGCCATTTTAAAAAAGCTAGTTGAAAATCAAGGAAAAGTCGTAAGTAGAGAAATGCTATTAGATGAAATATGGGGAAGTGATTCTATTTTAGAATCAAGAACCATCGATATGCATGTGAAAAGTCTAAGAAAAAAATTAAAAGATGAATCCTTAATTGAAACGATTTATGGAGTGGGGTATAAGATGCCATGAAAAAGAAATTAATATGGATATCTACGCTTCTAACTTCTTTTACGCTAATTGTTTTTTTAATGCTTTCTATCTTATTTACTGCCAAAAACAACCGTCAAAATAATGAAAAAGTTTTAGGTGATCTCGTTTTAGTTTTACGAGATAATTATATTCATGATGAATATGAAAAAAGTGCTGAGATTGTTACTCGTATGGATAATCGTTATCGAGTGACGATCATTAACGATAGTGGAACAGTAGTCTATGATACGTTCCCTGAGTTAATAGAGGAAAATCACTTAGATCGTCCGGAAATTCAACATTTAGGGGAGATTAGCTATCGTTATTCTAAAACTTTAGGTTATAAAATGCTCTATAAAGCCACCTATTTAATTGAAGAAAAACTCTATTTAAGAGTGGCTATCCCCGAAGCCAAACTAAAAGCAGCGGATCATATATATATTCTTGAAATGAGTATTGTAACCTTAATAATTCTAGGAATTGATATTGTCATTATTACCTTAAGTTCAAGAAAACTGACGGAACCTTTAAAGAAAGAAATTTATCGTTTAAACCAATTAACCGGAGATCAACCACCGCTTTTAGATGATGATATCTTAAGTTTATCTAAACAGATTGAAGATGTTTCCATCTTAATTGATGATAAAATGCAGTTGATTAATAAAGAAAAAACAAGATTAAATGATTTAATCAACAATCTAAATGCAGGAATTATCGTACTTCAAGGGGAAACCATTGAACTATATAATGTTTTAGCGGCCCATCTTTTTCATTTAAAACAAGCTGAACTTATAGGAAAGAATTATTGTTATGCTATCCTTGATTATCAATTTTCTTTAAAAATACAAAATGTGATGCAAAATCATGTAGAAGAATCGTTTGTGTATCATGATAATCAAAATACTTATCGAATTATTCTTACACCAATTTCCAATCAAAATGAAACCCTTATTTTTATTTATGATATCACCAAAGAAATGCAACTCAATCAAATGAAAGAAGATTTTTTTGCTAATGCATCCCATGAATTAAAAAGTCCGCTTACAACCATATTAGGTTATTTGCAGATGATTGAAGAGGGGATATTGATAGAAAAAGACGATATTGAAGACGCGCATTTAAGAATTACTAAAGAAGCCAAACGAATGAATTCGATTATCTCAGAAATGTTAAATCTTGCAAGCTTAGAAGTGAATCAAAATGAAAAAAATATAACAGAACTATCGCTTTTTGAAACCATTCAAGATATTCTTACCTCATTTCAAAGGGATATTGAGCAAAAAGGAATCACCGTAGAAATAGAAAAGAAAGAAGATTTCAAAGTAAAAATGAATACGATGGATCTCTATCATCTCATTTCTAATTTAGTAAGTAATGCGATTAAATATAATAAGCAAAATGGAAAAATTAAAATCACCATTCAAAAACCATTCTTCTTGATTTCGGATACAGGAATAGGAATTCCATATGCTGAACAAAGCCGAATTTTTGAAAGATTTTATCGAGTGGATAAGGCTAAATCTAAAGAACTTGGTGGAACTGGTTTAGGCCTTGCTATCGTTAAACATATTGTGAATAATTATGATTTAACATTAGAATTAGAATCAAAAGAAAATGAAGGTACTACTTTTAAAATTGGTTGGAAAATCAACGAGGATGAATAGAAAAAAGGCGGAGACAAAAATCTCCGCTTATTTTTTCTTCTTTTTATCTTTTGAACGTTTATCGGAAATAATTTTCATTTCTTTTTCGGTAATCACAGTTACGCCATTTTGTTTGGCCCAATCGACACAACCTTGTAAAACCATTTTTAAAAATGGTCGTGGTACTTTTACAATGCATTTTAATGCGTCATCGGTAAAAGTTATATCGGTGTTTAGTCTTTTTGCAGCATAACGAACAGAAGTTAAATCGACTTCTTTATCGGGAATGCCTACAGAAATTGGCTTTTTATAATCTGAACACCAGAAATATTTAGAATCACGATAGCCCCAGTTCGTTGGAAGAGGGCAGAAATTCTTACGAGCAACACCTTGAAGGATGGCATCATAATATTTTTCTTTTAATAAAATCTTATCAATTTTTAAGATGAAGTGAGCACCATATTTAGAAGTGATGCCGTTAAAGTTATGATAAGGCTCTTGATACTCATCTTGAACTTGATCATTTTGGGCATTATCTAATTCTTTTACCCAAGTACATTCAAATACTTGAAGCGCTTCTTCAATGATTTTTGGATAATTTCCTTCAGGATCTTCTTTTTTCCTTTCTCCATCTATGGTAGTGAATTTAAAATCTTTCATTTTTTCTTCTGGTGTATCACCTGGAAAACCTAGACGGACATGCTCTACAAAACCTTTTTTAGAAAAGGGTAGAAAGTTAATCGTGCATTTCTCGTGTCGTAATATTCCTTTAGCGGTATTAGAAGTATTTCGACATTCTAACACCATTGCATAATAATCTTTTCCGGCAATGTAATAAGGAAATACTAAGGAATATGCCCCAAAAGATGTGAGCTTTCCTTCTTCATCTAGAGTACCAATTAAACAAAGTGGCATAGGGAAGAAAGAGGAAGATTGATAAAAATTATCGACGATACGAATACTTTTAAACTTTTGTTTCATAAAATAAGCTCCTTTCAATTAATCAAAGTTCTGTTCATATTTTATTCCATAATGATTGAGACTTGCTATAAATTTTCCGTCCGAAAAAGAGGCTCCATCATCTATAAAAGACATTAATTTTTTATTCTTTCTTCCATAAAAGATGATTTTAAGAAAAAGGGCGCCACTCTTTTTTTCAAAGACGATTTTTTCAATGTCGGAAAAATGGCATTTTTGTTTTTTTATTAAGGAGATATAAATATACTCTCCATCTTTTAAAATAAATTTTTCTCTAAAATAGGCAATTATTCCAATCGTTCCAATGATGGCAAAGAAAGCAGGAAATGCGATGATGAACCATAGATTCATTACATGAAGCAAATTTAACAAGAGTATAGTTAAAGTACCTAACCATCCGAGAATAAAGAAGAAGAGAATGATTTTAAATTGATTTTTTGAATTTTTAATTTCAAAATTCACACTTTCATCTGGGTTGATTTTTGGGGCTTCGTTTTCAATGATTTCTAGGATTTTATTTAATACGTCTTCTTTGGTCCAATCTTGTATATCAAAAGTTTCTTTTTCTGTGACTAAAGATAAACCATCATTAGAGGAAATAACACTAACACCAAATGGATTTTTCTTTTCTTTTATTAGTTCGACGATGATAAGGTAGACACCATTTTTTTCTATAGAGTAATCATAATCCACGATGCAACTGGTACCATGGAGTAAGTCATTTAATTCTTGAAATTCATCGTGAATATAAGAATCAATAAAATCAAAAACGACGTTATCATTTTTGTGTTGATGAATTAAATTTTCTAATTTGTTTTCAGGGTTAGCGGCAAATTTCTTTTTCTCGCTTCTAATTTTTAATGAAACATAAAGAAAAATAGAAAGTCCGGCCACTAAAAGAATGAAGCCAATGATTAAAAGAGGGGTGATGAATGTATCATCTTTTCTATTACTTAAAATTAGCATCAATAAAGAAAGCACTAAAAGTACTGTACTTATTATGCTATATTTTTTGTACTTTTTTGTTTGCATTTTATCACGTCCTCATCTCTTTTATTGTACACATATATCTCACTATTTTCTATATATTGGGGATAATAAAAAGACGATTGAATTGCTCAATCGCCTTTATACGTAAATAAATTAGATTAATGGTAATTCATCAAGATTGAATGGCATGGTTGCACTACCGATTTTGTTAATAGTCAAAGTGGCATCAAACCAGTCACTCATAAAATGAACAGAGGCAACATGACCATCTTCAGTAAGTTGAATGGTAAAACTTTCCGTTCCAGATAATTCATAACAATTTTGAACACCTTGTAAAAAGCCAAATTCTTTTAAAGAATCTGCAGAAACCTCAGAAGAAATCTTGAATTCATTAGCATTTTCTGTTGGTGTATAAAGAGAAGCAGCAAACATTAACCATTTTGGTAAACAATCTTCTTTTTTATTTTTACATTCAGCTTTTCCAAGACCATTTACTTTTCTACTATAAGTAACTTGATAAAAAGTACCATCTTCCGCTTCATAAAAACCATTTTGATAGGCTTCTTCGTTCACATCCGCGCAGAAAGCACCTTTGCTATCTTTATATACTTTATAAGTATAAGAGTTATCAATAGAGAGCGTAGCTTCATAATCGCTTGCATTCATTTCTTCTAGTGCGGCCTTCAATTTAGCAAGTTTAGCATCATCTTCGGAGATAACAGGTGTTGGAGTAACTGGACCTACAACATCTTCTCCTGTAGCAGAAACGGTAAGATCAAAAGTATAAGTACCATTACGGAGAGTTTCACTTAAAACTGGAGTAGCAATATGCACACCTGTAACTTTTTCATCATCGGCAAGAAGAGTAACTTCATCTAAAGTAACTTTTCCTGTCGTATCTTGGAAGGTATACCAGGTTAATGCGGATACGAAGTCACTAGCTAAAGCAGCTTTTTCAGCTAAATTGAAAGAAGCACTTTTGCCATCTTCGCTAATGAGTAAATCATGATTTGAAACATTAACAAATGGATTGGTGTACGGAGTGAAATCATATTCGTTGCCATTTTTATCTTTTGGACGAGAAATTTCTAGTTCGTTATTGTTATTAATATAACGTAATTCAACGGTGTTATCGGTAGACTTAAATAAAGTTTGGGTGAAGTTTTCATCAAAGTCACCATTATAGGATAAAAGATAACCTGCATCGGTAAATTCAACATTTAAATTTGTGGTAACTGGTTCACCAGTAGTAGGAGTGAATTCACCAGTTTCTTCGTTTAAGTTATAGAACTTATACGTAAGAGTTCCACTTAATTTAAGATTACCTTTCATATAATTGAATTTTTGAGCAAAATCGATAGGCTCGGCGACAGTAGAAGTGCTTGTTGAAGAAGGAGTGCCTTGACATCCAGTTAAAACAAGCATGGATAAAACAAATAATAAGCTTTGTTTTTTCATAGTTGTTTTGTATTCTCGTTTTTAATGCCAATTAGATTAGAGAATACTTGCTCCTTTCATTACTTTACAAAATCTAACTGGATTGCCCCCCGTTTTTAGTATCTCTTATTTCCATTTCGTTATGTTAAAAAGTCATCCTATGATGAAATATAAGAGGTAGTTTCAATAGATAAGATAAAACATCTTCAACATTTTACATAAAAATATTGCTAGAACAATCTTATCTAATGAATTTAAAGAGTAAATTAAAAAAAATAAACTCTTCTTCTTTTATAAAGAATAAACAGAGTTTAGCATATTTGATGAAGCAAATCTATATATATTTCTTTAAAAGCGCTTTCTTAAAGAAATGTTTTAAAGCAAATGAGCAAAAAATGAAAGTACCCTAAAAATTGGACAAGAAAAAGGATATACAATTTTTAAAAGAGATTTAATATGAAAGAATAAGATTATGTAACTAGAATAATAAAAAAGATTTACCGGAAGGAAAGATAATAGTCTCTATCTACTGCATGGTCAGTAAGCCAGTCCTTTACATCACTTTGAATTGAACTTTGGATAGATTCTAATTCATTTTTAATGTCACGTTGAAAATCGTCTGCTTCTACTTGGCTTTTTATCCATTCTAAGTAATGAGTTTTTACATTTAAAGAAAAAGTGATGGTATTTCCGTTAATACGAGCATTAATCTCAATTCTAGCTTCGGCGCGTGAAGAAGAAAAAACACTCCTTTGATGTTTGTAAGCAATCGTCTCCATTTCTCTTAAAACAGCAAAGTAACCATAAACTTTTTCAGGTTTCTTTTCTTCTGGTCTAGGAGAAGGTGAATAGGAAGATGAAGAGGATGAAGAAGTTGAAGAAGAGGAAGATGAACTGGAGGATAAACGATCACTTTGATAATGCTTTTGTCGATAATAGTTCGTTGATTCATAAGAATGAGTTACACGATCACTGGGTTCACTTACATCAATAGAACATAACGTAAAATAGAAAGTGTTTTTGAATCGATTATCAAAATAACCGCCACGCTTTATTTCTGTTTTACCTTGAAACACATGAATCGTGGTGATCAGTTGAGCAAAGAAACGAATAGGAGAGAGAAGGGCGTCTAGAAATATTACTTCAAAGCCCTTTAAACCTCTAACGAATTTATCGATAATAGAAAAAATAAATAGAATAATATAGGTAATAATCCAAAAACCAACATGAGATAAAATATGCCCAAATTGATTTAAATGTGTTATATAACTAACAAAACAAAACCAAAAGAAAAAAGACTGAATTAAAGCAAAAAAAGTACTAATGATACCAAAAAATTTTTTCATAAAATAATTCTCCTCTCATTATTATTCATTTTACAAGTTTAGAATTCATGTTTTCCAATCATACAACCAGGGCTGATTTCAGGAATTTCATTTTTCTTTGCTTCAGCTAATTTGTTGCAACATTGGAATAAAAAGCCTTTTTCTGTACGTTTAATTTGAGAAATCGGATGATATAAACATATCGTCCCTTCCTCATTATGATCGTGGAAGATACGAAAACAGTTTTTACAAAGTTTAATATCACTCACTCTTTTATTTTCCTTTAAAATCACTTGATTTAATGTATTTAACATGGTTGCGATGGAAGTGGCATCTTTATAAAGTGCCATTTCGCTATCATAGGAAGTATAAAAAGAAGATTTTTCTATAAGAGGTTTTGTTGCACTAGAGACAACAAAGTAAGGCATTGCTTTTCGTCCTTTTCTTGTTGTTACATAGAGTTTCCTTTCTTCTTCAACATACTTTCTTCCTTCATTTTTGGTATCTAAACTTACGGCTATGATAACATCGGATTCTTCCATAGCTCTTTCTATTTCTAATGAAAAAGTAGCTTCTTTTCTTTCTTTTAAAGAATAAGGGCAATAGAAGGTATGTATTCCCATTAAGTCTTCTAATGTATGATAAAGCCACATAGAAAAATAGTATTCTTCTGTATAGACTTCTTCATCACTATCTTCTCTTTCTAAACGGGGAAAGGAAATAAAAGCACGATATTTATTCTGGGTCACGTTGATACACCTCAAATTCTTCTTTGGAAATCTTAATAAATTGCATAGAGCCAGTTTTATTATTGTCATAGCCATAATAATGGCCTTTTAAGCGTCTTTCTTTTTCGAAAAGAGAAAGATCACATTTTAATAAAACGATACCTTTTACCTTACTTCCATCTTGATTTTCAGGCTCATATTCATAATAAAAGTAAAGTTCATTTTCTTTTAAATCGACAGTGGTTGAAACACTATGGCAGATTTTATTTGTTTTATAGCCAATAGTAAATCCTTGAACCGCTAATTCTTTTCCTTGAGGAAGAATAGATACAACACGGAATGAAGCAGGCGATTTACTTTTTTGGCTATGTTCGCTAGGTGTGGATTCATATAAATAATAACCAATTAAAGCTTTTTTAATACTTGCCAATTTTGCTGATTGTGTCCATTTTTTAATGGGTAGGTTGGGTAATTTTTTTCTTCTTTGAACTAAGAAAAATTTTGTATATGTGTGATCGGAGTTTGAAACAGAATTGTTTTCAAACAAAATAAGATTCTCTCTTTTTTTGCCTTCAATATTTCCAAAGCAAATGGCTTTTTCTTCGGGATGTCCTTCTAAATAATTCATTGATTCGGTAGTAGAAGCTAGGCGCTTATAAACAGCAAAGGGAATCTGATGCGCTACAAAAGAAGAACACTGATTAAAAGTTGGAACATTACCATAGATTGTTTCTACTTCCGTTCCTTTCATGCCTTGATGAGATTTATGCATGTATGCATAAAGAACAATCTTACTGGTTTGCATATCAACAACCTCATAAGAAGGTGAACATAAAAAATTCCGAATTTGAGGAACGATACCTGAATCGCTATTAGCAAAAGGAACAAAGGCCATATCGGCTTGACCTCTTAATAAAATTTGTTTGATTTCATCTAAATCTCTTCCAGAAAGAAGCTCAAAATTTCCTTGACTACAAGAAAAATGATAAGCATCTTGAGTAATTAAATCATCGTGCTTTTTCTTTAAATATTCATAAAGAGCAATGTAGGTGTTGCTTTCTCCATATCCGTAATAAACGATTCGTACTATAGTTTTCATCTTTATCTTTCCTTTGTTTCATTATATATTTTTTTTGTATGTAATAAAAGACTTCGTTAATTAGTTATGAATAAAACAAGAAGATGAACTAATGACCATTTTATTTATTTTCTAAATTTTGCTTTTTAAGAAATTCTATATGTGGGTCGATAAATCGCTACAGCAATGAGCATAAGAACCATAGTGATAAATAAACTTACAGGATAGGAGACTAATATGCAACGGAAAGAGTTATACTTTGGAAAAACAAAGGCAATCCATGAAATACGAACACCACATACGCCGATTGCGGTTAATATAGCGGGAACAAGAGATTTTCCCCAACCTCTTAAATAACCAGCTGTGACTTCATAAGTCATACTAAACAAGTAAGCAGAAAAAATGAAAACTAAGCGTTGATATCCAATTTCAATAATTTCTTTATTGTTATTAAATATGGAAAGCAAAGGTCGACCAATCAATAAGATAAGAAGTACAGCAGAAATCGTTGCAATTAAATCTTCTAGTAAACATAGCTTATATATTTTTTGGCATCTCTTATAATTCTTAGCTCCATTATTTTGACTGGTAAAAGTCGTACAAGCTTGGCTAAAAGAATTGAAAATATAATAAGCAAATATTTCAATGTTATAAGCAGCACTTGATCCCGCCATGACATCAGCACCAAGTGAATTAATAGCGGTTTGAATTACAATATTTGAAATTGCAAATAATGCGCCTTGCATTCCAGAAGGGAATCCAATTTTAAAAATGTCAGCAAGACTATTAGAATATATTCTTAATTTTTTCCATTCAACTTTTATGCAGTCATCCGTTTTTAATAAGAGAATAAATAGAATAATCGCACTGATAGCATTTGAGATAATTGTTGCTAAAGCGACGCCATTTACATTGATTTTAAAGAAAATAACAAAAATTAAATTTAAAATGATGTTGATGACACCCGATATCGCTAAAACCACAAGGGGAACTCTCGTTCTACCGATGCTTCTAAAAATAGCGGCTTCAAAGTTATATAAAAGAATAACGGGTAAGCCGATAAAATATATTTTTAAATAAGATAAAGCATACGGAAGTACATCATTCGGAACTTTAAGCACTTTTAAAATATCAGAAGCAAAGATTTCACCTATAATAGCGATAATTATTCCACATAGAAGAGACAATATGATAGAGGTGTGTACAGCTTTGGTAATTGATTCTTGTTTCTTTTCACCAAAAGCTTTAGCAATGACGACATTTGCACCCAAAGAAAAACCAATAAAGAAGTTGACGATAAGACTGATAATAGGACTATTTGCGCCTACAGCGGCCATTGCGATATTTTTTAAGTCACCAGTAAAATTACCGACTACGGCAATATCGGAGGCATTAAACAATTGTTCTAATATAGCGGTAAGAGCAATAGGAAGAGCGAAAAGCAATATTTTATCCCACAAGGAACCGTTTAACATATCACTTGATTTCTTTTTTACTAACATAAAAATGCCTTCTTCCCCAATAAAAACTCAAATTACTGCATAATAATAGAACGAAATAGGATTATCGTCAATCATTCTTGTAAAGAATATGTAACTTTATAAAAAGTATTATTAATATTGAATGGCTAACTCATCTAATACTTGTTTCCATTCCAATGTAAAATGCTAATAAAATCAATAAAAAACATCATCGGTTGTATCCATTTTCCGATAGGTTATTCAATAATTCCTGTTAGATTATTGAAATATTCTTGTATGAGTAAAAATGCTTGAGATAATGGATATCCATCGACAAAACAATGGCTTACTGTTATGTTTAAAGTCATTATAATCTTCCCGTTTTCCTCACGATATTTATCCCAACAAACTCTAGGACAAGAAAGGGAAGCGTAATCGTTATCAATCAAAGGATGAGTCATACTTTCGATTGAAAGCCAAGGAATACATGTCATATAAAAATCATTATAAAGTGTAGAATCATTATAAGTTTCTTTTACTTTTGTTTGTTTTTTAACTTTTTCAATAATGGAATGCGCCCTTTTATAAAATTCTCGATAATCATCGACCATTTCAAAGTCAGTGTTTTCATAGATACCCACTGAGGTCATTACTGTAAAAGTGGGATTAATTTTATCATAGAGACGAATTTCTCCATTCACCTCACGTATTCGCATTTCTTCAATTTGATTTAAGGCAGTTGTAATCAAATAAAGGGTATTAATAAAAAAACTTTGATGATGTTCTTTTGTGTAGTGAACAAGACGGGTAATGTCCATTTTAACATTGAATCCGTAGCAAGGATTAGAAAATTGTCGAAACCATTGATATTGATTGATTTTTTGTATATCTTTTATTTCAATAACCTTATAATTCATAAATACCTCCAAATGAATTTTAATGAAATTCTGCATTAAAAAACCTATTTTTATTATACCTATTTTAAAGCTAAACAAAAAGAAATTGAAAAAAAAATAACGAAAATATCTTTATGAACAGATTTATTTAAACTGAATAAAAAATTGATTATTGTTTGTTTGAGAATGGAAAAAATACTTTAAATCGAAATTATGTTTTATATCTAGATAGTAAATAAAACGAGGCTTCAATGATGAAACCTCGTTTTTATATGCTGATAAAAGTTAAAATCAATTGGATAAAACCTTAATTCATTTTGATAACGATACTTGGGCGAACGCCACTAGAGGGGGATATGATGGGGGATGATACGATGCCACCATTTACATTAACTACTTGTGAATAATATGGATAACCTTCTAAAGGTGAGCGTGTCCAATAAGATCCACAATATTGGAATGATAAACCCGCACTTGGATAATAATATGTGCCATTTGCTTTAGCATAATCGGTTGGTTTGCAATAGCGAGTGGATGTTTGATCTTTCGTAGAATGAAATCCATAATCGTTATTTAAAAACTCTTGAACACTTAATATGAAAACATTATCCATTGTATTATTAGAGATATATGTGTCGCTATCAAGTTGATTTGTTTCTTTACTATTGTCGACAAGTGTGGTTTGAATAAATGAAGAGTTTAAAGCAAAAGCACTGTTATAAAATTCATTATTTAACCATGAACGAATTGTGCTATGTTCATAATTGCTGGCATAAATTGTTTTGTTATTGATGTTTCGAGTAGCGTATGAAGTATAGTAATCATGATTTTCTAATAGCGAACTAGAAATTAATCGGATTTCCCCCATATAATCTTTTAAAACATTCCATTGAATTGCTTCACAATGAAACCAATATACTTCATCTTTTATAATGGAGTCTCCGTTATCAAATTGAATGTTTTTGTCATAAGGATTGGCAATGACTTTAGCGTAATATTCTTCGTCATATAAATACCATCCATTCGTTTCGGTTTTGGTTAATTGATTTAATGAATGAATCAGTTCAGCATCGGTTACTTTTTTTTGCGGATATAATCCATAAGTAAGCGTCTTTCTATCATCCGATAAAACGGGTTTCATGCCATATTTCTTTAAAATAGCATCTTCGTATTCGGCTTCAGTGACAAAACGAGCGCTTAAGAATATATCGCGATAAGGCATGGTGAAAGTGTATGTTTCTTCTTTACTAATTTTTTCTAATCCGTTTTTATACCAACCTTCAAATACATAACCTTCAGCAGGCACGGCTTTAATGATGATAGTTTCATCTGTATACCCACTTCCAGATACGACGATGACACTTCCTTTTTCCATATCTTCAGTGATAATTGTAAATCCGTTTTTATAAGGACTCCATTTTGCTTTTAGCGTTAAATTACCAAACGTTCCTCTTTGAATCGTAGATAAAAGAGTGCCATTATGGAACCAACCATCAAAAGAATAACCATTTTTAGTAGGCTCTAATAAATTAATTTCATCCACAATTGTATAAGAAAGAGGATTGTTAATGTCATTGTCTCCTCCATCTAAATCATAATTAATCTGATAAGTAATGATTTCCCATTTTGCAAAAAGATTGATTTCTTTCAAACTTCCTTTTTCAATAGATGTGATTTGATTATCAAAAGACTCATCATACCATCCTTCAAACGTATATCCATTTTTAGAAGCTTCTTTTAGAGTAATGGTTTCGGTTTCTATGGTATAAGTAGATGGATTATCTGGATGGTTCAGGCCTCCATCAAGATGATAAATAATTGAATAATATTCAAAAGACCATTTAGCCACTAATGTGATATCTTGTGCAATATGCCATATACCTTGACTTTCAATTTTTTCCTCACCAACATACCAACCATCAAACGTATGCCCGATGAGTGTAGGATCGGGTAAAGAATATTCATGATCAAATTGTATGGTCAATTGATTTTGAGAAAGAATACCTCCATTGGCATCTAAAGTGAGGGAATATTCATTGCCTTTATTCCAAATTGCATGCAAAACAAGAGGGCCAGTATGACCTGAAGCAATGGAAGTAATTCGTTCGCCCTTATTATCTTCCCAACCTAAAAAAGTATATCCAGTTTTAGTGGCGGCTTTAAATGATATATGATCTTCAAAGGTATAAAAAGTAGGATTAGATGGATCGTTTACCCCACCATATAAATTATAAGTAATTTCATATTGTATTTGATTAGAAGAGTAGATAGCCGTATAAGTTTGGTTCTTCAAAGCTGGAGTAATTTCAGGTGTCCAACCAGACCAAGTATAGGAATATCTTTCGTCACTTGGTTTTTCTGGGATATTCCCATCATAGGTAGGTATTTCTCCCATTTTGATATTACTATCTATTTCAAGAATCGCACCATCGTAATTTTTCCAAGTAATGGTATACGATTCAACGGACGATGAACTTTGATGTGGCCTTTTTCCACACGAACTTGTGATTAATGTTAACAAAGCAAAAAATAGCGATGCACAAGTAAAAATTTTTTGATTTCTCATAACTTTCCCCCCTTATAAAGTTAAACGAAATGAATGATTTACTTCAATGATTAAATAGAGTAATACCTCATAGTAAGAAGTAAAATTCTCTATACACTTTATTTATACCATATAATGTGGCAATGAAAAAGAATTATTTATTAAGGATAGCATTAAGATTTCAAATCAATAAAAAATGAAAGAGTATTAATGTTATTTTTTTCGTCTTCATAATTCTTAGTGTGTTGTTCTAGTTCTAACATAAACTTATTAAAATCAGACATAAACAATTGATTTTAATGACTCTATATTTTTCAAATTCTGTTTCTATATGAAATTTGGCTATTTCATTAGAAACTTTGCCATCCTCAGTAGTTATTCGGAATTTTTTAATAACTGAGTTCTCATCTAGTTTAAAATCCTTTAATATCTTTTTTATGTGTTCATTAGTCATAGTATAGAGCGTCAAACACAATCGCTAACGTCTAAGTTATATAGTTTGATTACCGCAATAGGATGGAAAACTGATTACAGCTTGTTTGAAAGTGGAAACTTCGTTTTAAATCGAAATTCTGTTTTATATCTTGATAGTAAATAAAAACGAGGCTTCAAAATTAGGCCTCGTTTTTAAATGCTTATAATCAATTAGATATTCATTGTTTTAACGGATCTTCTAGTAACTGTAGTAATACAATCACCAATAGTGGATTCATTTTTAGCTTCAACTCTTATAATTACTTGTAATGGATTTGTGCATTTAAATGATTTTCCATCAATTAATGTTAATTCTATGCCTGAAGTTGTGTAAACAGTAAATTTAAAATTGGCTGTATCACTTATTTCAAAATCATAATAATAAACATAATTTGACATGGGAGATTTAACCATTTTTACTAAGTAATATTTATATTCATTAGCATAGAATGTATTATTAGTAGAAGTAAATTTAAGGTCGGTAAATGAAACTTCAGTTTGTCTATTTAAATTACAGAATTCACATTTACCAGTAGTTAAATATAAATCAGTATGTTCATGTAAATGAGTAATAACACCACTTCCAATAGTTTGACCACCTTCATAGATATTAAATTTAGCGCTCGCTACAAGTGGTTTAGGCATATCTAATGTAATCATAATATTTTCTTCAGTAGTTCCGGGCATAAATAATTCAAGATCTTCTGAGAATGTAAACTTACCACTAAATTGTGAGAAAGTATCAGTAAAACTTAATGTTGGATTATATCCATTAGTTAATGGAGTATGTCTACCACCTTCATCTTTTGATAAAAGAGTAACAGTAGCTTTAAATACATCATAATTTTTAACTGTATTTAAAGCCGAAACAATATAACCCCTAGATAATTCAGATCTTTCAACACCAGAGACTTTTAAACTAACTTCATCACCGATAGTAGCGGAGGCTATATTAACATTGTTTTTAGAAATAGCGATGACAGTAATTTCTTTATAAATATTATTAACGAAAAGTTTATCACCAACTTTTACAGTTCCTTTAGCAATCTTAGTTGTAATAATTGTATTTTCTCCAACTTTAAATACATCTTGAATACCACAATAGAATGGAGAAGCATCCAAAACAACTAATTCAAAGCTATCTTTTCCTTCAATAGCCACTTGATAGTTAGCATTATAATTAATTGATCCAGCAAAGCGAATGAATATCTCACTTGTAGGAATACTAGCTCTACCTATAACATTATATTTAGTATTGACGCAGAATGATACGCTATTAGTATTAATTGTACCCGTTGCAATTTCTAAATAACTATCAACAGAATTTTCAACATAATTTATTGTATAAGGACCATCAGCGATATAAATAGTAACTTTTTTAATAGTATATTCGCCATAAGTAGAAGCTTCTAACCATTCATCAGTGCCTTTTAACTTAGCAACATATTCATAAGTTCCGGCATTAATTGGGACATTATTAGTAAATAAATTATCGCCTTTTTTTCTATATTCAACAGTTAAGCCACCGGCATTATTAGTCATAGTGAGATAAGGGTCCACTGGTTGAGGATTTCCATTATAAGTTAATTCAGGAATATTCGCTTTAATTTCTCTATTTTTAGGGGCAAGTCTAGTTCCTTCTAGTGTTTTTTCTTCATGATGTCCACAAACTTCACAATCTCTTTGAATTACTTTATCAACACCATAATTAGCTTCAACTTTGGTCGTCCATTCACCACTATGATTAGCTTCGTCAATTTTCAATACATCATGAGTTGGTGCTAATTCATCACAATTAGAAACATGCCAATGACTATTTTCGTCATATAACCATTTAGAAGTGTCATAACTATGAATTGCAGTTTCTTTAATAGTTCTAGTAGTTTCATAATTACAAACAGAACAAACTCCTTTTTCTACTTTGTCTGTATGAACTCCAGCAGGAGTTTTTTCACTCCATTTAAAAGTATGATTACTAACATCTTTCTTTTCACCACATGATGGATCTTTGCATGCATGCCAGTGCTGTGTTTCATCATGATTCCATTCATTAGAATAATCATGAACGTGTGAAGATGATGGTTGACTTGTACTGTTTTTATTGTTATTACCACAGCTTATAAAAGAGCAAGTTAGTAATAAAGCAAACGTTACAGCTAAAGTGGATGATTTTTTCTTGTCCATATGCTTTTGTACTATTTATTTTTTATTTCCCAATAGTACATTTACCTCCTTTAAGATAGGGAAATTGTATTTTTTCATTATGGCCTTCAATTTGACAATTACGCCAATAATCATTTTCATCATTTTCCCATTTTGTAGAGAAATTATGATTGTGTTGCTCATAGGAATTAACAAAGAAAGGACAAAAGAAAGTATAAAGTTTTATTTTTCATTTCAAATAGCTCCTTTAAATACTAAAAATATTCTAACAACTAGATATAAATATAAGAAGTGTCATTTGGCACCCCTATCATTATTCTTTTATGAATGGCATCCAATTGTTGGTAGGGCAAACATTCAATCGTTGACATTGAACATCTATAAATTCTTATTAAAAAGAGCCACAAAATCCATATGAATCGTTTTTAAGTGTATCAAAGTTCGTGAGTTCAAACTAATGGTAGGTATTGAACTATCCTAAAAACAAAAAAAGTTTGACACATTTTTGCACTAGTCAATCAAACTAACGCTTCTATAATGTGTGCCAATACCTATTTTGATACATTTTGCGTACATCTCTTAAAAGTGCGTACAGTTTGTTCAAAATACGTACAGCAGAACTATTCTGTTTTATTGTTATTATTCTCTGTTATTGCAAGTGTTATTTGCTATCAACTACTTCTTGTGTCCTTGATAGTTCTTATTGTTTGGATTGCATTGGTTAGAGCGGTTATTTTGATTAGCTCTATATGCCGAATTGTTAGGATTGTTTTGATTCGAATAATTGTTTATCTGCTGTTGCGTATGTGTTTTGCCACCAACGCCATTTTGTTTACTCATTGCCGTCTTTCTCCTTGAATTCATCAGGTATCCCGTAGTAATCGCAAAGGACTAAATACGCTGCATACCTTTTGGCTTCCTTCTTAGAAGTAGCGAGCCCAGTATGATACATAGACCAACTTCTGATGTGGCATGTGCAAGACCACCAATATTTGCCATTTTGATACACCTGTTCCTCAGGAATATCATATTCAGGTACCGAGCATCTTCTATGTTCCGCCAACTCCTTTAGTGTGGTTACCGCATTTTCAAGTTTGAATTTATCTGGTCTTTTTTCTTCGGTATCTACATCTTGTAAGAAATCTTCGATTTGCAGCATAAATTCAACAGAGTTTTGCAACTCATCAGGGTTCCAAACGCTATCGATTGCAATCGCACCCAGTATCGCCTCAAATAAATCAGCTTTGACTTTTTCTTGCTTTTCAACATGGTTATCGATATCGCTATCGCCCATAAACATGTATTTTGCAAAGCCAAGTCTGTCTATTCTTTTAGCCAATGTCTTATTGGATACAATTTCTTTTTTCAGTTCGGTAAAATCAGCTTCATCCTTATGAGCTACGATGCAATATTCATCGTTGTCGTTCTCTTCATCGTAATAGTCTGATTGAGATTTTACGAAGCCAAATTTATCAGAAATAACTTTTACAACATAAAAATCCAAAACCTTATCGCCTAGAAATTCTAAAACCTCGTTATTCTCTCCGCCGTATTGCGTAGAATAAGAGCTTCTTGTGAACGCTTGGAGCAATAGGTCGTCATTATTGAACCAGTAGCCAATTTTCTTTTGCACTTCGTCTAAATGATCGTTTAAGTTTTGCATTTGTGTTTCCTCCTAAATGTATATTTCTGTCCTAAGGAAACAAAAAAGACCTTCTACCGACAGGGTAAACTCCTCCTAACTAGAGTCCTCCCATGCAAAGGTCTAATTTAATCAAAACAATTTTTGTAAGATTTTCTACTTGATGCTTCCCACTTGCAAAAGGCATTAAACAGATCACATTACTCAACCACTTTGAGGAAACTAATCCTTCCTTTCGGACAAAAAAAATATACCACAAATCCCCTATAAAATCAATCGCTTGGCAATAAAAAACTGCCCACTACTCATCATTTCTGACTTTCATGGGCTCATATTATTTTTCCTTATCTTTATTTTTATTATTTCTTCCCGAGTAATTTCCCACATTTTTTCAAAATCAAAAACTGCAATATAATTTAATAAGTAATAGTTTTTTCTAAAAAAATGAAAACAGCGCCAATCGTTCCGTAGCACTATCTATCGTCCCGTTGATAAGGCTTTCGTTCCGTAGCAATATACAAAAAGAGCCTCGTAAAAATGCCATTTGACACTTCTACAAGGCTCTGTAATTTGCTGGCGGAAAGGATAAATGCTCCTATCCGCAAAGAAAAAAGCCTTGATATTGTTGCAGTGATATAGTAAAAGTAGACAGTCAAAAAGAATTGACACAGTCTACTTTTTTATTTTTTATTCTATAAATGAGGTGAGTAAATGACAAATAAAGAAAATTTTAAGTTATATTCTAAGGAGGAAAAAATCACAATTATAAATGATTTTTTTGACAATCACTTAGGATATAGGCAATGTGCTGAAAAATATGGAATATCAAAAACTACGTTATTATATTGGGTCCGTGCATATCGAAAAAAAGGGGAAGATGGGTTAGAATCACAAATTGGAAAACATAGAGGTCCAAATAAAGGACGTCCTAAAGGAACATATAAGCCTAGAAATAGGATTGAAGAAATTGAAAGAGAAAACCTTCAACTCAAGATTCAAATTGAACGATTAAAAAAAGGATATCTTACGAAAGGAGTTGGTTCAAAAAAGGAATTCATTATTATAAGCAACAAGAATACAAAATTATAGAAAAATTAAGCAAAATATATTCAATTAATAACTTATGCATTTTAATGGGAGTTAATAGATCTGGATATTATAAATGGAAAAAAAGAAAAAATAGTCCATCCAAAAGAACTGTCCAAATAGAAAAAGATATCGAATTAATAAAAGAAATACATAAGCATCACCCTTCTCATGGATATAGATGGATAAGAGCTTATGCATTACGCCATTATGGAGTAATATGGAGCAATAATCATGTGCATAATTGTTGCAAATATGCAGGGATTATTTCAATAGGAAAGCATTATAAATATCAACGACCAGGTCAAGAAAAAGAAAAATTTAAAAATTTAATTAATTGCACTTGGAGAAAACTCTCAAGGCCTTTAGAAGTTGTTGTATCGGATATGACATCATTTTATGCGAAAGGCAAATATTATGAATTAACATTCTATTTTGATGCATTTACAAAAAAGATATTGAGTTATAAGTTATCTAATCGACGAGGAGATACAAATCCATATTTTGATGGGCTAAAAGACGTAATAAAATTAATAAAAAAAGAAGGTACACAAGAACCAACAATTTTACACACCGATCAAGGTTCAGTATACACTTCTATAAGCTACAACGAGCTTATTAAAAATTATAACATTAAGCGGTCAATGAGTCGAGCAGGAACTCCAACTGATAATCCAGTAAATGAATCATTAAATGGATGGATTAAGGAAGAATTATTCCTTGATTTTAACTTAGGTAAATCAGACAATGTGCAAGAAACAATAGAAAAATATGTACAATATTATAATAATGATAGACCAGCATATTCACTAAAATATAAAACCCCAGCTCAGTTTATATCCGAACTAGGGTTTTGAAGGCTTGATACAAATTGTCTACTTTTGCTTGACTAGTGCACATTTTACTGTATCAAACCTATGCTTTTCTTATGGGGCGGTTAATCAGAATCGAACTGACGAATGTCTGGTTCACAGCCAGATGTGTTAACCACTTCACCATAACCGCCATTTAAGTAGCGTTATTATTTTACCGAAGATAGAGAAGAAAGTAAAGGAAAAAAAGGAAAAAGTTTAAAAAAGTTTTTAATCCCAAAATCACATAAGAAAAAGGGAAGTAAGAAATAAAGGAAAAGACAAAACTTCATCTCGTAGTGACATTATTTTTATTGACAAATAAGAAACTTTTTTTTAATCTTAAATCACTTGGATTTCTTTTTCATAGAAAAAGAAGTTAAGTAAGTAAAGATGAGGATGGTGACATTATGTTAGAACTAAAAAATATAACAAAGAATTATCAAGCGGGTGCCCAAGTGGTACCAGCATTAAAAGGTATTTCTATTTCTTTTCGGCAAAGTGAATTTGTGGCAATTTTAGGACCCTCTGGATGTGGAAAAACAACACTTCTTAATATTGTGGGTGGTTTAGATCGATATACGACGGGTGATTTATTGATTAATGGAATCAGCACGAAAAAATATAAAGATAAAGATTGGGATACTTATCGTAATCATGAAATTGGTTTCGTTTTCCAAAGTTATAATTTAATTCCACATTTAACTGTTTTAGAAAATGTTGAATTATCACTTACGATTTCAGGCATAAAAAAAGAAGAAAGAAAAAGAAGAGCGATTGAAGCTTTAAAAAGAGTGGGTCTTGAAGATCAACTTCGTAAACTTCCTAATCAATTATCCGGTGGTCAAATGCAAAGAGTAGCGATTGCTCGAGCAATCGTTAATGAACCACATATCATTTTAGCGGATGAACCTACCGGTGCTTTAGATTCTGAAACCAGTGTGCAAGTCATGGAAATTCTAAAAGATATTTCTAAAGAATGCCTTGTCATCATGGTTACCCATAACCCAGATTTAGCTTATCAATACGCAACCAGAATTGTTCGCCTTTTAGATGGCGAATTAAAAGATGATTCTAATCCTTATCAAATGGAAGAAATAAAAGAAGAAGCTAGAAAAGTAAAAGATGCAAAAATGTCTTTTTCAACGGCATTATCTCTTTCTTTTAAAAACTTATTAACGAAGAAGGGCAGAACTTTTATGATTTCCTTTGCAGGAAGCATAGGAATTATTGGTATTGCGTTAGTGTTATCCGTAAGTAATGGTTTTACAAACTATGTAAATAAGATGCAAAATGATATGTTAAGTGGCTACCCAGTTACGATTTCTCGTTTTGCTGCGGATTATTCTGCAATGGAAAATATGGTGCCTTCTACGAATCAAAATCAAGGGAAGTTTCCCGATGATGATCAAGTGCATATTTATAATCCTTTAGAAGCAGCAGCACAAGCGATTCATATGAATTTGATTGATCAAAAATATGTGGATTATGTAAAAGAATTTTACGAAAAAGACTTAACTAAAAATGAAGAAAATCGTTTCACTAACAGTATTCAATTTTCTTATGCGGGTGGAATGAACATTATTTCTAAACATTGTAATAAATATACATTTGTTGATTTTTCCTCATCCTCTTCCTCTTCGCCGAGCATGACGGAAATGTTCATGGGAACTTCATCGACTGTGTTCCAAGAAGCTATGGATAATACAAGTTTTATTCAAGATACTTATGATGTGATTTATGGGAAATATCCACAAAAACATAATGAAGTTGCTTTAATCGTAGATCAAAAGAATCGTATTAGCGTCAATACATTACAAGCCTTAGGTCTTAATTATTTAGATGAAGAAGGTAAAAACCTTTCTACAATTTCTTTTGCCGATTTAGTTTATCAGGATGAAAACAAAACGGGAGTTGAATTTAAAATCATTCCCAACGACCAATATTATAAACCACAAGATTTTTCTTTAAGTGGAGAACCTTCTTATTATTTACCAGCAAAATACGATGAAAGTGTCACGAATGATTTAGCTAATTATTATCAATCGATTCATTATGAAATTGATGAAGACATGACTTTAAAAATTGTGGGTGTATTGCGCTTAAATGAAGAATCTCCGTTAGATTTATTTAATACTGGAATTCTCTATCTTCCTTCTTTAACACAAATGTTTATAAAGAATGCCAAAACCTCACAAATTGCGAATGTGCAAAACAGTAATCGAATGTATTTATTTGGAGATTACAAAGATGTTTATGAGGCAAATTCTCAATTTAAAGAAATGATTGAAAAAGGCGGAGGAAACGCTTATAAAATTCCCACTCTCGTGATGACTGCTTTATTTAGCGCTTATATTACAGGAGACCAACCGAGCGCAAATTTCTTAAATGATTATGTTTTAGAAAGTGCTAAGCAACGAATTGGTGCAAGTGATGTTCCGTCTTCCATTATTATTTATCCGAAAAGTTTTCCAGCTAAACGGCAAGTGAACCAGTACTTAGATGCTTGGAACGATGATGATTCACATAAAGGACAAAAAATCGTTTATACCGATGCAGCAGGCGTATTTTCATCAACGATTGGACAATTAATAGATATTATAAGCTATGTTTTGATTGCATTTACTGCGATTTCCTTAGTCGTTTCTTCCATTATGATTGGAATCATTACTTATGTATCCGTTATAGAAAGAACCAAAGAAATTGGTGTCTTACGCTCTTTAGGAGCTAGGAAACAAGATGTTTCAAGTGTTTTCAACGCAGAGACGCTTCTCATTGGTTTTGTGGCGGGCTTACTAGGTGTGTTTGTAGCGTTTACCTTGTGCTTCCCCATCAACTTAATTATCCGTAATTTGGCGGGCCCAAGTTTAACGATGAATTTAGCAATTTTAAATCCTTTACACGCTTTGATTTTACTTTTAATTAGTATGGTGTTAACCTTTATTAGTGGACTTATCCCTGCTTCCATGGCAGCAAAGAAAGATCCAGTAATTGCATTAAGAACGGAGTGATGAATTATGTATAAAGCTATTATTTTTGATTTAGATGGAACATTATTAAACACAATTGAAGATATTACCGATTCTTTAAATATCGCATTAGCGAGCGAAAACTTACCTACTCATAGTGTAGAAGAAACGAAAGCTTTTGTGGGAAGCGGTGTTAAAATTATGGTGGAACGCGCGACTAAAGGCTTAGACTGCTTAGAAGAACAAAAGAAAAGAGTATTGGACGTGTATATGAAAGAATATGCCGTTCGTCAATCGATAAAAACTTGTCCTTATGATGGCATGATTGATGCTTTAAAAGAAATTCAAAGAGAAAATATTTTAATTGGTCTTTTATCCAACAAGCCGCATCAAGATACCTTACGAGTGGTTGATCACTATTACGGATTACATTTATTTAATGTTGTTTTAGGACAAAGAGAAGGCGTTCCAATTAAACCCGATCCCACTGCTTTATTTGAAATCATGCGTGATTTAAAAGTGGAACCCAAAGATTGCATCTTTGTGGGTGATTCTGATGTAGATATGTTAACCGCAACCAATGCAAAAATCGATAAGATTGGTGTGCTTTGGGGCTTTAGAACGCGTCAAGTTCTTCAAGCATGCAAAGCGGATTATATTGTTGATAATCCAAAAGAGATTTTAGACATATTAAAGAAATAAAGAAAAGAGAAGAAGAGCAGTAAGTTAGGCTTTTCTTCTTTTTAATTTGTTACAAATATGTTAAAATTCTAAAAAAGAAAGGTGGATGTTTATGAAAATCCGTTTTGTTAATGCACGCATTTTAACGATGAAAGAAAATGAACCAATTTATTTTGGTGAATTAGAGGTTAAAGACCATTTAATTACGTATGTGGGACCAGCAAGAAATACGGATGAAGCTTTTGATCGCACCATTGATTGTAAGAGTAATCTTTTAATGCCTGGATTTAAAAACGCCCATACGCATTCTGCGATGACCTTTCTTAGAAGTTACGCTGATGATTTACCTTTAAATGAGTGGCTATTTCATAAAGTTTTTCCTTTAGAAGACCTATTAACACCTAATGATATTTATGAACTTTCCAAAATTGCCATTTTAGAATATTTAACGAGTGGAATTACCGCTAACTTTGATATGTACATGCAACCCCATATGATTGCTAAAGCTTCCATAGATACTGGCTTTAAAACCGTAATTCTAGGTTGTGTAAATAATTTTACAGAGTCGGTGAGTATTATGAAAGAAAACTATCAGTTACTCAACCATCTTTCGCCTTTAATTCAATACCGATTAGGTTTTCATGCGGAATATACAACGGACTATAAGATTTTAGAAGAATTATCAAAATTATCTCATGAACTTCATGAGCCAGTATTTACGCATTCAAGTGAAACGCCTCATGAGGTCGAAGGATGTAAATCTCGTTATCAAAAAACACCAACGGAATTATTTGATGATTTGGGCTTATTTGATTATGGCGGTGGTTGCTATCACTGTGTAAGTATGACCCCTCATGATTTAGAAATTTTAAAAGAAAAACATGCTTCTGTGATTACTTGTCCAGGTTCTAATACGAAGTTAGCAAGCGGTATTGCACCAATTGTTGAAATGCAAAAATATGGTTTAAACTTAGCCATTGGTACCGATGGACCGGCGAGTAATAATGCTTTAGATATGTTTAGAGAAATGTTTTTAGTTACTGGATTGCAGAAGCTTTCTTTACAAGATGCAAGCGCAATGGACGCTATCGACGTTTTAAAAATGGCTACTGTTGGTGGAGCACGTGCCATGGGCTTATATGACGCTGATGTTTTAGATATCAACAAAGAAGCGGATATCATCATGATTGATTTACATCAACCCAATATGCAGCCCATTAATCATATTGAAAAAAACATCGTTTATAGTGGTTCAAAACAAAACGTTATTTTAACCATGGTACATGGTAAGATTTTATATGAAAATGGTACCTTCCATATTGGTGAAGATGTAGAAGCACTTTATGAAAGATGTCAAAAGATTACTGAAAGAATTCAAAATAGTGTAAAGCAATAAACTCCAAGGATAAAAACACATTTTATTATAGCAATAACCCATTTTTCTAAGAATAAATTAGCAAAAATAACGAAATGCATAAACATAAAATAACCAGAAAGGAAGATGCAATTCGTGTGTTATTATAACCAAAACTGTGGTTGTTGTTATGGCTTAAGAGGTCCTACTGGAGCGCAAGGGCCACAGGGTGTAGCAGGGGAAAATGCCACCATTACAATTGGGACCACTACGACAGGTGCGCCAGGTACTGCCGCAACTGTAACGAATACAGGAACCGCCCAAAATGCGATTTTAAACTTTACGATTCCTCAGGGTGAACCAGGAACTGCTGTGACACCCACATATATCGATGCACAAAATCAAACTGCACAGACGATAACAGCGGCAGATACGGTAATCCCATTAACTTTAGTAGGAAATCAAAACATTAACTTTGCTAATAATATAGCGACTATTATCGAAGCGGGCTTATATCGCATTGATTATATGGTTTCCGCTAATAGTGCGACTACTGCTACGATTGGATTAAGAATTAATGGAACCAACAATGCGCAAACTACTACGGCAATAAGTGATGGTCGTTTCATTACCAATTACCAAGCCGTTTTAAACTTAACTGCTGGTACAACAATTGAACTCATTGTAGTAGCGGTTACTGGAACTTTAACGCTAAATAGCGGCACCACTAACGCAGTATTAGTTATTACTAAACTTTAAAAAATTGAGAAGTTGTCTAAAAAGGCAACTTCTTTTTTGGTATTTTTATCCAGCCACAACTTGTAGATTAAATATGGGCTTTCTGCTAGTATAAATGTACAAAAAGGAGGAAAAAACGATGAACACAAATATAGAGCGTAGAAAGAAAAGAAGTCGCTTTACTCTCCTGTTACTTTTTTCTTTATTATTCTCAGGCTCATCCATTAAGAGTAAAAAAGAAATTCATTTCAATGAGCATTTTACTTTTGATGAATTCAAATCAATTATTGAGATAAAGGCAAATGCATTGGCTGAAAAAGAAACGTTAGAAATTGATACAGTATCCATCTATTTGAATCCTTCTATACAAACATGGAATTCTTATGCGAATCAGCTAGGAACCGAAGCAGAGCATATGAATAAGATAGCAGAGCTTATGTATGCAAAATTACAACAATATCAATTCATTGATGTGGAAGCCAATTTAAATTATTTATCATTATCTAATTCTGTGAAACAAAGTAATCAAAAGAAAAGAGATATCCATCTTGCGCTTCATTCTAATGCTGGTGGCGGAAGTGGCTTTGAAACTTATCAAAAGAAAGCGGATGGTTTTGGTCAATTTTTACAAGAGCATTTAGCTGATGCTTTGCCTTTTTCTTCTCGTGGTGTAAAAGATGGAAACCACTTATATGAAATTAAAAACGCCACTGCAGATCATGTTGCGCTAATGGAAATTCTATTTCATGATCGTTTAGAAGAAGCTAATTATATCGTTAACCATCATGAAGAAATTGCAACTGAGTTAACGAATACACTTGTGCTATATATCGTAAACAATTATGCAAAAAAGTGAGGCAAACCCTCACTTTTTTTCGTCAATGGCTTCTAAAAATTTTTCTTGATAGAAGGGAGTAGTACTTTGTCGATAGTCTAACTCATCCTCAAAACCTTTATTTAAGAATGGGGCATCTTTATAATAACTTGATACAACGGTCATGTTTTCCATATTTATATCATCGTTATAAATTACCGCCATTTTTGTTAATTGACCATTTTCGTATTTTTGAACCGTTGGGACTACGCCGGTTTTATAACCAAAATTAGGATTACCAGCAACGGAGAGTTGAAAAGTGTTCTTAAACTCAATATAAGATTCCGTTTCATTGTATGCTTCGTCAACTTCACGATAGGGGTCAATATCGAAATTGTAAATCTTTTTCGTTGGATCGTATTGTCCCTTTAAAATCCAATCGTTCAAGAAGTAGCGATGAAATAATTTACAATCAGAGCAAGCATTCCTCATGTAATAAATATAGACGGTTTCTTTACTATTGATTTTTTCTAATGCTTTTTCTTTATTGACTTCATAGAAGGGGCTGTTAAAATAGCAATATTTTTCTAGATTTTTTTTAACGGATTGAGCGGCTTTATTCATGTCAGAAGCATAGATTTCTTTTTCCCATTTTTTATTAACATCAAAACTATATTGAATAATGCCATTTTGCACTAGAAGAAGTCCAGGATCATATGTCTTAACTTCTTTATAAGAAACCACTTTATCAAGATCATTAATATTCATTTCGTACATACGAAGGTCATTATTCTTCATAATGTTACGCAATACGTCTTTAAAATTTGTGTAGCATACACATTGACTACCATAGGTTAAAATAAAACTACGCTTATTTCGAATCATTGTCCCATAATCGGTAGAAGAAAGCTTAATGAAGTCAGTAATATTTTCTTCTCTTTCAATGATGATTTTATCCTTTTTATCTTGGCAACTTGATAATGAAAAAATGCTAGAAATAATGAATAAAAATATACCTAATTTTTTCTTCATAATTTTTCCTCCCTTTTTTCTTGTTTTTTTGTTCTCGATTTAGTGTAGCAAAATGAAAAGAAAATAACAAGAAAAAGACAAAAAAATTTTTAAAGAAAAAATGAACTAAAAAAACATGAAAAAAGCCAGTGTTTATCGGACTTTTTTCAATATTTTGATTTGCAAAAAAAGCGTTAAAAAAAGAGGGTGAAAAAAATTTTAAAAAAAAACGTTGATTTTTTGTTTCATTTTCTTTATTATTTTTCTCGTGAAAATTGAAAGAAAAAGCAAGCCCAAAAACAGCTAAAAATTTTCTCATGTTTTTACAAGTAAGTGGATGAATAAAAATCCCACAATGAGAGGTAACAGAATGAAAAAAGAAAATGTGATTATTGAACTCATTGGTGTAAACAAGGAATATGGCAGTTTTACAGCAGTGGAAAACTTTAACCTTTATGTCAATAAGGGTGAATTTGTGACCTTTTTAGGTCCATCGGGTTGTGGAAAGACAACAACTTTACGGATGATTGCTGGTTTTGAAATCCCAACGAAAGGACAAATTCTTTTAAATGGAGAAGATATTACCAGTCTTCCTCCTTATAAAAGACCGGTCAATACGGTATTTCAACGTTATGCGCTTTTCCCGCATTTAGACGTATATGACAATATTGCTTTTGGTCTTAAATTAAAGAAAGTCCAAAGAGTAGTGAAGGATCGTCATGGGCATGAAAAAACAAAATGGGTGCATTTAACCCAAAAAGAAATTGATGAAAAAGTCGTAAGAGCCCTTCGCATTGTTGATTTAGAGCAATTTGAATCTCGTGATATTACGACTCTTTCTGGAGGTCAACAACAACGTGTTGCCATAGCACGTGCTATTGTTAACGAACCAGAAATCCTTTTATTAGATGAACCTTTAGGGGCATTAGACCTTAAAATGAGAAAAGAAATGCAACTTGAATTAAAGGAAATGCATAGGAAATTAGGTATTACTTTTATTTATGTTACACATGATCAAGAAGAAGCTTTAACAATGTCCGACACGATCGTCGTTATGAAAGACGGTCAAATTCAACAAATTGGTACACCAGCCGATATTTATAACGAACCTGCCAATGCTTTCGTTGCGGACTTTATTGGTGAATCCAATATCTATGTGGGCGCAATGTATGGACCAAAGAAAGTACGTTTCTTAGGAAAAGTATGGGATTGTGTTGATGATTTCCCACTCCATGAAAAAGTGGACGTTGTCGTTCGTCCTGAAGACGTCGTCATGGTGAAAAAAGAAGAAGGCAATGTCGCTGGAAAAATTACCAACTGCATTTTTAAAGGTATTCACTATCAATACACCATCATGGTAGGAAAGAATGAAGTCACCATTCAATCCACTTTACAATATCCTGTCGGTATTGAAGTCGGCTTAAAAATCGAACCCGATTTAATTCATATTATGAAAAGAGCCATCTCTACGAACGTATTTGAAGGCTACATTAATAAAAATAACCAAGTTTGCTTTGCTGAAGCGACTTGGGATGCCGATGTGACCACTTTAGTCAAAGATTCTCATATTGATGAAGATGGTTATGTTGTGGCATCTACTGGACAAAAATATGATTTTACCGATGCGGATGTGACCGTGGAAATTGAAATGAACGCTATCGAAATTAGCGATGATTTAGAAGCGGGTAATTTAATCGGTGAAATTATTGAAATGGTCTATATTGGTGACCACTATCAATTAGTGGTACGTACCGAAGATGAAGATGACTTTGTCGTTGATACCGAATGGACTTGGAATGAATTTGATAAAGTAAGCATCAGTGTAAAGAAAGAAAAGATGAAATTAACCCTAAAAGGAGATATTGCACGTTATGAAATTTAGATTTCAGCGGAAATATCTATCCATTCCGTATATTTTATTCTTTCTTTTATTTGTCATTACGCCTTTATTCTTGATTGTTTTTTACGCTTTCACCGATAAAGGAACGGGACATTTTACTTTTGCTAATCTTACTAAATTCTTTTCCGATTCTACGAATTTAAATGTTTTATTAATTTCCTTAACTTATGGAATTATTAACACAGTGTTATGTTTGTTAATTGGATATCCTGTCGCTTATTTTTTAGCCGACAAAAAGATTAATAAATCTGCGGTTTTAGTCACACTTTTCATTATGCCAATGTGGATTAACTTTGTTATCCGTACAGGGGCAACGCGTGATTTACTTTCTTGGATCAATTTATCCGGTGGTAGTTATCCACAACTCGTGACCATTATTGGTTTAGTTTATAACTATCTTCCTTTTACAATTTTGCCTTTATATACCACGATGCTTAAAATGGATCGTAGCCAAATTGAAGCCAGTAAAGATTTAGGCGCGAATTCTTTTCAAACCTTTATTAAAGTCATTTTACCGATGACGATGCCAGGTATTATTTCCGCGGCAACGATGGTCTTTATGCCTACGCTTTCATCCTATGTTATTTCTGACTTATTGTCTGAATATAACGTTGTATTATTTGGTAGCTATATCGACTTATATTTCAATCAATCCGATTGGAACTTTGGTTCATTCATGGCTTTAATTATGCTTCTTTTAATCCTATTAAGCGTTTGGATTTCTCGTAAATTCTCGAAAGATGACGAGGGAAAGGAGTCTATATGGTAAAGAAAAAATCTTCTTTTTTATCATGCTTCTTTAAGCATCAATCGCTTTTCTTAGTATTAACGATTCTTTTGTCCGTCGGTTGTATGGATGTCATGCTTTATTTAGGTTTAACCGAGCAAATCAGTGCCGTAGCGACTATCTTACTTTCACTCGCTATTTTGTTACTATTCTTTGCGAGTTTCTATTTAATTGCCCGTAGAGCCAATGAAACCTATGGAAATCATGGTTTAAGTTCGGGCGCTATCGTATTAAAAAGAGAAGCGCGAAAAGAAAAAAGATGGAAAATATTTGCTAAGTCTTATATATACATCATTCTTCTTTTAATGTATTTACCGATTTTAGTTTTAATTATTTTCTCTTTTACCGATACGGTTCAAGTAGGAAACTGGAATGGTTTTTCCTTCAATTTGTATGTAAAACTTTTTCAAAATAAAGATTTAATGCAAGCGGTATGGAATACTTTACTTATTGCCGTTACAAGCGCAATTGTGTCGACCATCTTAGGAACTTTAGGGGCGGTAGGCGCATTCTATTCCTCTAAAAAAGCAAGAAAATGGATAGAAACGATGAATCAACTTCCTGTTGTGAATGCGGAAATTGTTATCGCTTTATCTTTAGCGGTTTTAGCCGTTTCTTTATCTTTATCGTTCTCCTTCTTTACGCTTTTAGTAGGTCACGTCGTTTTAACCATTGCCTTTGTCTATTTAAACGTCAAACCCAAGCTTCAACAAATGGATCCTTTTGCCTATGAAGCAGCGTTAGATTTAGGCGCTAAACCTCGTTATGCTTTATATAAAGTCGTTTTACCAGAAATTATTCCCGGTATTCTTTCCGGCTTTATGATTTCTTTCACTTTGTCTTTAGATGACTTTGTGATTACTCAATATTTGAAAAAACCATCTTTTGAAACGATTTCAACTTACATTCAAAAGATGATTGCCAAACACCCAATTCCTGCGGAAGTACGGGCATTAACAACGATTATCTTCTTAGTCGTACTCGTGGTCGTTGTAGGAAATACAGTTTACAATAATCGTCGTGCTAAAATGACGATTAAAAGACGGTAAGGAGGTTCATACAATGAAAAAAATCACTTTACTAGTTCCTGGACTTCTTCTTTTAATTGGTGGACTTGCTTCTTGTTCAAGTAACGATAAAGCAAGCAAAAGAGAAAACCACCTCGTTATTTATAACTGCCAAGATTATATTGATGAAGAATTAATTGAAGAGTTCAAAAAAGAATACAATTGTACAGTTTCTTATCAAACCTATGATACAAACGAAACCATGTACAACCAATTTACTTTACAACCCGAAGGTACCTATGATTTAATCTGTACTTCCGATTACATGATTCAAAAAATGGTACGTGAAGGTCTAGTGCAACCCTTTTCTATTTCAGAATTATGTCCAAACTATGATACCTATGCTTCTAAAGAAGTTCGTAGTAAATTAGCGAGCATGATGGTCGATATCGATGGTGATGGGGAAAAAGAAACCTCTTTAGATCAATATTCAGCTGGCTATATGTGGGGAACTTTAGGGGTTATTTATGATCCAAATTGCTCCGATACCATTAATGAAGACGTAAAATCTTGGAATGTTTTCTGGGATGAAACGTATAAAAATACGATTTCCATTAAAAACTCTATGCGTGATACCTTTGTCGTTGGTTTAATGCATGCGTATTCAGGTTCTCCTATCACCAATCAAGAAGACATTTTAAATCCGGCTAGAGAAGCTTATTTAGCGGCGTTAGAAAACGCGACAACTGAAGAAGAAAAAGCACAAGTTCGGGCCAGTTATAACCAAGTCATTCAAGACTTATTTGATATTTTGATTACCGAAGAAAACTACGCTCCTTATATTGATGTTGTGAAAAAGGAACTCATTTCTTTGAAAGATAATATCTTCGGTTTTGAAGTAGATAATGGTAAAAATGATATCGTTACTGGAAAAATAAAAATGAATTTAGCGTGGTCGGGCGATGCGGTATTCTCTATTGATAACGCTAGAGAAGAAGCGGATAAAGAACTTGCTTATTATGTCCCTGATGAAGGAAGTAACGTTTGGTATGACGGCTGGTCAATTCCAAAAGGAGGAAATAAAGACTTAGCTTGTAAATTCATTGATTTCTTATCTCGTCCAGAAAATGCAGCGAGAAATATGGACTACATTGGCTATACTTCATTTATCGCTTGTGATGATGTTTTTGACTTAGTGACCGATTGGTATGGCGTGGGCGAATATTTTGAAGGCGCTACCTATCACGGTGCATATGAAGATGAAGAAGAAGGCGAAGTAGAAGGTAGCATTGTTCTTTATGAAGGTAAAGCTTATCAATGTAAAGCCGAGGAAGAAATCTCCGATATTCTTCCTACTAATACCACTTATTGGACCGAAATTGATGTTGATGAATTAGGCTTAGGTGAAGCTTATGACTTAAGTCACTTATTTAGTGGTAATGTCAGTGAAGGAAGAAGCATGGTCGTTTATCCTTATGAAGAAAATGCGAATCTTTTAGAAACGCAATATCCTTCTCAAGAAATCATTGCGCGCTGCGCCATTATGAATGACTTTGGCTCCGCTAACGACGATGTCATCATTATGTGGGGACAAATTCGTGCTTATACCAACATGATGCCATATTATATCTTCTTACTCATCGTCGTGTTTGGTGCTTTTGTAATCGGATTATTAATGCTTATTAAAAAACAAAAATCATTAAAGATTCGCCGTCGCTTAGCCAATAAATAAAAAGCAAAAAGGCAGTTCCTTGTGAATTGTCTTTTTTTTCATGGTTATTTTAAGAATATGGAACAAAATCAATTCGTCAAAATTCAATAGAATTCTTCTTTGAATTCACGATTTTTTCTCATATTCTACACGTTATTTGAATAAAAATGTATTGCGAAAAATTATGAGGTATGATATTATTATACCGCTTGCGAAAGCAACGGTTCCTTAGCCAAGTGGTAAGGCAATTGACTGCAACTCAATGAGCGTCGGTTCGACTCCGTCAGGAACCTCCAAAAATTTTTAAAAGTTTCGCTTGTATTTTGTGGCGATTATGCTATTATATATGAGCATGCGCCCATAGCTCAACTGGATAGAGTGTTAGACTACGAATCTAAAGGTTGCGAGTTCGATTCTTGCTGGGCGCGCCATCTCGGGAAATAGCACAGCTTGGTAGTGCATCTGGTTTGGGACCAGAGGGTCGCAGGTTCGAATCCTGTTTTCCCGACCATGAGGTTAATGAAGTTCAATGTAAAAAGCATTGGACTTTTTTCTTTCTTAAAGAAGATTTCTTATCTTTTTTTCTGCTTATTATTTTTTTAAGTTTTGGAAAAAAGAAAGATGTGATATAATGCTTATGAAAGTGCTTTCCTAAAAGGAAAAGAAAGAGGTTAGATTATGATAGATTATACTGAAGGATCCGGAAAACAATACCATATTGGTGTAGGACCAGAAGATATTGGTCACTATGTCATTCTTCCAGGTGATCCAAAAAGATGTGCAAAAATTGCAGAACATTTTGAAAATGCTAAATTAGTGGGAGATTCTCGTGAATTCGTTACCTATACAGGCTATTTAAATGGCGTAAAAGTTTCGGTAACTTCAACGGGTATTGGTGGTCCATCTGCATCCATCGCTTTAGAAGAGTTAGTGGCGAATGGCGCTCACACATTCATTCGCGTTGGTACTTGTGGTGGCATGGATTTAGATGTTATGGGAGGCGATGTAGTCATCGCTCAAGCTGCTGTTCGCTTTGAAGGAACTTCCAAAGAATATGCGCCGATTGAATATCCTGCAGTTGCGGATTATGAAATCATTACCGCTTTAAAGCATTCAGCAGAAAACTTAAAAGTTCGTCATCATATTGGCGTAGTGCAATGTAAAGATGCTTTTTATGGCCAACATCGTCCAGAAACCCTTCCTAACAAAGATGAACTTTTATCGAAATGGGATGCTTGGTGTGCGTTAGGTTGTAAGGCGAGTGAAATGGAATCCGCTGCTTTATTTATTGTAGCGAGTTATCTTCACGTTCGTGTAGGCTCTTGTTTCTTAGTTGTAGCGACCAAGAAAGAGCGAAACGTGGACTAGAAAATAAACAAGTTCATGATACCGAAATGGCCATTAAAGTCGCTATTGGGGCTTTAAAAGACTTAATTGAACAAGATAAAAAGAATAAAGAATAAAGTTTACATTTTTAACATAGAATAGAAATAGCCTCTTTAGTCCCTGATTGCTTTATAGCTCACCATCAAACTAAAGAGGTTTTCATTATTGAAAAATAAAATGACGAACGAAAAGGTGAAATAGGCAAGGCGCGGAGCAATTATTTGTAAAAAAACCGCGAAAAATTATAAAAAAATACTTGCACTATAAGAAGAAAACGGCTAAAATATACTAGCGTAACTTGCTAAGGGGCCGTAGCTCACCTGGGAGAGCGCCTGCTTTGCACGCAGGAGGTAGCGAGTTCGATCCTCGTCGGCTCCACCATTACGTTTTATTTGGCTGTGTAGCTCAGTTGGCTAGAGCGGCCGGTTCATACCCGGCAGGTCGAGGGTTCGAATCCCCCCGCAGCTACCATTATTTTATTTAGGACGGACCCATAGCTCAATGGTCAGAGCTCCCGGCTCATAACCGGTTGGTTCTAGGTTCGAGTCCTAGTGGGTCCACCATCTTCTATGGAGACATACCCAAGTGGTTGAAGGGGTCGGTCTTGAAAACCGATAGGGGATGAACAGTCCCGCAAGAGTTCGAATCTCTTTGTCTCCGCCAGTTTTTGATTTAAATATGTTTACCCATCGCGGGGTAGAGCAGTCTGGTAGCTCGTCGGGCTCATAACCCGGAGGTCGTTGGTTCAAATCCTTCCCCCGCAACCAAGAAAATTCACGTAGCTTCGGCTACGTTTTTTTATATAATAAGACGAATCATATGTGTTAATGTTGCATTAAAATAAATGAACATGTTAAAATGTTTCATATTGTTAAAAAGTTTTTAGTAATGATTAAAGATAAGTACAAGTAGAGCAATATAATAGTTCAATCTCTAGAAAGAGATATCTTTAATATACTAATAACTTTAATTTAACTTACTATTTATGGGGGAAAACAATGAAAATACTACTTAAAAACGGCATATTATTTGATGGTAATGGAACAGCGCCAACGGAAGGCGATATTCTTTTAGAAAACAGTCAAATAATAAAAATTGAAAAAACCATTTCCGAGAAAGCTGATCAAACCATAGATGTAACGGGCTGCTTTGTTTGTCCAGGATTTATTGATGCTCATTCTCATAATGATTTTTTTTATGATCGTCCTAATGCAGAAAAATTCTTTCGTCCTTTTTTAGAACAAGGCATAACCACCCAAATTACGGGAAACTGTAGCTTTTCTTCTTTTGGAATGTCTTCAAATACACCCTTTCAAGATTTATTAGGAGGAGGATTATTTGAAGCCAATCATCCTGGAAGTTTTTCAGATTTCAAAATGCGAGCGGAGGGGAAATTATATGTAAACCTTGTACCATTAATCGGTCTTGGATCTGTTCGAGCGGGCATAGCGGGATACGATTCTACACCTTTTACAAAAGAGCAAATTGAACAAGAATTATACTTTGTGAAAGAAGCTATGGATGGTGGCGCTTTTGGAGGCTCTTTAGGATTTATGTACGAGCCAAATCGGTATGCAAAAAAAGATGAAGTAATTGCTTTTTCAAAAGCAATAGCGCAGTATGGTGGTATTCTTACAGTTCATCCGCGTTCTTGCTCAGCTGTTTCTGCGGATTACCCATTTTTCACGCGAAAATCTCATTTAGAATTAGGACTAGATGAAGTTGTTGATATATTAAAAAAATCAGGATGTAAAACCGAGTATTCTCATTTAATTTTTGTTGGAAAAAGAAGTTGGAAGTTGAAGAATAAAATGCTTTCTGTTTTTCATCAAATGCAAAAGAAAGGATATCCTTTAACGTTTGATAATTATGCATTTCACTATGGAGCGTCTGTTATTACTGTAATTTATCCCGCTTGGTATGCGAAACTCAGTCCAGAAAAAGCTAAAAAGCCATGGAATCGTTTTAAATTAGAAATGACTATTTTTATGTATCGAAAAGTTTTAGGGATAGATTGGGATGATATGTTAGTAGCGTATATTTCTGATGATCACCCTGAATATGAAGGTCGTACAATCCCAGAAATCGCGCAAGAGGAAAAATGTTCTAATTTAGATATGTATTTAAAATTAGTAGATTTGTCCAATCGCAGTGGAAGGATTTACCTTGGTAAATATTATAATGAAGATATTGTTCGGACTTTAATGGAAGATGATTTATCTATTTTCATGACGGATGCATGGATAGAAGAAAAAGGGTTACAAAATATTGCGGCTTTTCAAACTTTTCCTCAATTTCTTCTTTTAGCCAAACGATATGGAATCCCTTATGAAAAAATAATTAGAAAAATGACAGGGGCAACTGCTGATCGTTTTGAAATTCCCAAACGGGGATATTTAAAACCAGGATACTATGCGGATATCACAGTCATTGACCCTAACACTCTTAGAGTAGATGAAAAAAGACCTGATTTTACTCCTGGAGGTATTCGGCATGTTTTGGTTAATGGAATTCCTATTATTTTAGATGGTAATTATATCGGTGGTACTCATGGTAAGGTAGTCTTAAAGAGTGAGAAATAAATATTTAGATTTGAAAAATAAGAATTTAGTTTATTTTTTCGTTCATCTTTGAATGAACATCAAAATAGCCTATAATAATATTATAAAGGAAAAAGGAGAATCATCATGAAACTTAAAGGATCAAGAACTGAAAAGAATTTATTAGAAGCATTTGCAGGCGAATCAATGGCAAGAAACAAATATACCTTCTATGCTTCAAAAGCTAAAAAAGAGGGATATGAGCAAATTGCTAGTTTGTTTTTAGAAACAGCCGATAATGAAAAAGAGCATGCAAAACTTTGGTTTAAAGCTTTACACGATGGTATGCCATCCACATTAGAAAATTTATTAGATGCGGCAAATGGGGAAAACTTCGAATGGACCGACATGTATGCAAGAATGGCCAAAGAAGCTCGTGAAGAAGGCTTTGAAGAATTAGCGATTCTATTTGAAGGTGTCGGAAAAATTGAAAAAGAACACGAAGAACGATATCGTCAATTAATCAAAAATTTAGAAGAAGGTCAAGTCTTTGAAAAGAATGGTATTGTCATTTGGAAATGCCGTAACTGTGGACATATTCATGTAGGAAAAGAAGCTCCACAAATTTGCCCAGTATGTAAGCATCCTCAAGCTTATTTTGAAATTAAAGCGACGAATATTTAAAAATTATAAAAAATCGCCTTCAACCATGACGCAAAAATTGACATTTTCTTTTTGAAAATGTATAGTTGTTTATGATTTGGAGGCTTTTTTTATGAAAGAAAAAATACTATATACAATCATTAACATGCTTTTAGCGCTATCGTTCGGCCTTATTGCCTTAGTTGCAGGCGAAGCGGTAGGAGTTTTAATGGGACTTATATCATTTATTACGATTCTATATGGCGTTTATGCTTTTTTTGAATATGGTGCTGCTGCAGGTGTGGTTATCGTCCTTATCGGGGTGGGCTTAAATGGCTTGTCAACAGAACAAACACAAAAGATTGCGTACATTGTAGCAGGGGTGGTTATCGTTTTATTTGCAATTTATTGTTTTGCCGCTTTTGGATTGCATCGTACGACATTTTCAAGAATTTTAGGCGTTTTATATCCCATTGCTATGATATTGGGCGCTTATGGATTAGTATGGAAGCCAAGTTTTGAAAATTTCTTAACTTTAGCAAGTGGATTGTGGATTGTTGCGACGATTATTGACGTTATATATTGGGATGGTTCTCCTAGAAAAGGAAAGAGAACCTCAACATCCTCTCAAAGAAGAAGTACTTCCCAAAGCAGTTATAGTTCTTCTTCCTCATCTTCATCCCCATCCGTTCGCTATAGCACACAAGGAGATGTAGACCGCGCCATGCGTAAAGTGGCTTCAAGATTTTCTGGGGGAGAAACCTGTTCTACTGGCATGAGAACGATGTCGTTAGATGTCAAAGTTGAGGTAAGTGTTTGGTCACCCAAAGTTAAATTTACGGTTCATATTAGCGTACATAATGCCAAGAATTTCTATTCACAAGCAGAAGCGGATAGTGCACAAGACGCTTTAGTTAGAAAATTTGATGAAATTTCTTCTCGTATTATGGAAGCGGCCGAAGATGCGTTCTCGAATTTATATACACGTGAAGATTATTCAGTGGATATTGTAGCGGGAAACGTTAATGTTTACGATTAATAAAATAGTATTTTACACGAGTAGAGCGACTAGAAAAAATTGATGAACAAAAAACTTAAAAAATCTATTGCATTTTTATGGTAAATCATGGATAATATATGAGCGCACTACTCATCATGGATCTGTGGTATAGCGGTTAACATGTCTCCCTGTCACGGAGAAGA